>ENA-OQAZ01000755-OQAZ01000755.1-human-gut-metagenome-genome-assembly--contig:-NODE-755-length-17369-cov-6.364575_pt1 | contig 17369 bp, 21 predicted proteins | sample MGYA00242737_ERZ504531 | MGnify/ENA primary metagenome ERZ504531 (study PRJEB26092, sample SAMD00036244) | human gut metagenome | host: Homo sapiens | study: EMG produced TPA metagenomics assembly of... | reverse complement strand
AGCTACTCTATTCAGTTGTAGCTACGCGGCCAATCATTTCATTCAAACTAACAAGGAAGGTGACCGCGACAGGATTCAAACCTGTAACCGCTGATCCGTAGTCAGCTACTCTATTCAGTTGAGCTACGCGGCCATGTCCTTTTTGTTTGACGGGTGCAAAGGTATGGAGTTTGTACGAAACTTCCAAATATTTCTGCGATTTTTTTCAATAAAAATTATTCCATAAACCGGCTTCCAAATATCTGCCAGCCCAATGTGAGGCCCAAATTCCAGTTCTTACTCGGTGAACTATAATGATTTAGATAGGCGCATATCGAGCCGAAAGGAAGTTTGACAACCAGGTCTAATTCTCCCATATATTCGAACTGTGAAAACACTTTTCCGTAGCTTGCCTTGTTACTTTCTTCGCGAATGGGGAAAATCGGTGCGAATCCATACATGCCCAATCTTACTTGTAGCACACTGTTGAACATGTAAATCGGACATACACCTGCTCCCACAAACTGGTTGGCCCGAAATGCTTCGTTGTAGGTGATTCTGCTGTGAGCCGTAGGCGCAAATTCTCCGGCCTGCATCATGGTAGCCCGATAATTGTGGCTGAAATTACGCGAGGAATAATAGGCCTTCAAGTAGGTACCCAATGAGAAATGCGGAGTCAGTGTATGATATTTCTCCAGTTCATAAGCAATTTGTAGCCATGACTGGATGTATTTGTAGTTTTCGGTGTAAGCCGGGTCTTCATTTCCGGGATAATATCGCTCCACACCTGTGTAGATGTGTGCGGCAAGTCGTTCGCGGCGTCCTGAGGTGGCAAATTGCCGGCTGTTGAGTGTATTTCCGTCTAATGCGACAGAACCTCCGAAAATGGAATATTTGCTGACATCACGTATATCTGAAGTAAAATCGATGACGTTGGTCTGGAAATACTGGTCCTCCAGTTGGCCTACTCCGATACCAAATTCGGCTTTCTGGCGGCTCAGGAAAGGCATGGAGACAAATAGCTTCACAAACTCTTCTTTTTGCTTGTTGAAAATGGGAGTATTTCCTTTGCTCAAGAGTTTTTCCTGCTTCAGGTAGTCGAACGTAGACAAGGAAGCCACCAGCCGGTATGAGGTCGGCAGACGGGTTGGCAAATCAAGCGGCCCGCAAGTTGCAGGTTATTGTAGATTTGTCCTAACTGTCCGTCCAGCGAGAACTCCTTGGAGAAGTTGTTCAGGTTGTGATAAGTGGCTCCTACATACACCTGATTTGCTCCGTTTGAGCCTACGTTACCTCCTACTCTCAGCGAGAGGTCATCCTTCATACGTACCTTCAAATCCAGGTTAAAATCGTTTTCGTAGGGATTGTAGACTGCATGAGGAATAATTTCGGAGATCATGTTGTCAGACGACATCAGGCGGAAATATCCCTTCCGAAGCTCTTCCAGGGAGAATGTCCCGTCTTCTTCGCTATGAAACTCCTTACGGATGTATTTTTTCTGCTGGTCGTTTGCTCCGTGTATGATGATATTGCGGAAACGGAATTCAGGCATTTTCTTTTTGAAAGCCATGCGTTCCTTTTCCAGCAGACGATAGTCCATACGACGGGGAATCCGGTTCTTGATGGAATCCATCAGTTCCATAGTGCGTTCATAGCCGATGTCGTGAAGCTCGTCAAAACGATTGAAGTCCATCAGGCTCACATCATCGTATTTAAAGGTCATGAGAATACCTGTAGAATCAGGCACGGAATAGTCCGTTTTCTGCATGATCATGCTTTCCAGCTGTCCGATAATGTCCCCCTCCTGCGGTTTTCCGGGATTGGAACTTACCACACTACCGATAATAATGTCCGGATGAAAGTTCTCCGTCATTACATTGACCGGAAAATTGTTGTATATCCCTCCGTCATACGCCAGCACGGAATCAATCTCGATGGGCTTGAACATGCCCGGAAAACTCATGGAGGCACGCACGGCATCTCCCAAATCACCTTCCTTGAAAATAATCGGACATTTGTTATACACATCGGAGGCTACGCAGCGGAATGGCACGAACAGCCTGTCAAAATTTCCTCGGCAGAGCGCTGTAGCTTGCCCGAACAGCTCCACGAACGCTAAGTTCATCTGTAGCGGGTCGACCACGCTGGAAGGCAGAAACTGTGTCTTTACCTTATGCAACGGGTTCTTCAGTGACACACGGATATTGATAAATTCCGGTGTGGGCGGATTCCGTTTGAAATAATAGATGTATTTTTCCTGTATCCCTCCGGAGTACCATCGTTTGAAATCTTCCGATTTGATAAGCTTTTCCATGTCGTCCGGCGAATAGCCCATGGCATAGAGCGAGCCGATGATGGCTCCCATGGACGTACCCGTGATATAGTCGATGGGAATGTTGTTCTCCTCCAGTGCACGGATGATACCGATGTGCGTAAGGCCCTTGCTCCGCCCCCACTGAGCACCAGTCCCACTTTCTGGGCCGACACGGTGGAGAAAAACAGACAAAAAAGGATTGCTAAAATGCGGTGTATATATCTCATATATAAATTGTCTAAGTTGTTGTACCCCAAATATAGTGATAAAAATAGACTGGGCACGCGAAATCTCATTTTTTTTCCAACTTCACGGATTATTTCAAAATCTTTTCAGAATCGTGTCAGACCTTTGTCACAACCAAAAGAAAAAAGAACATTGATTTATGAAGAAAATTGTATTTTGGGCCATGATGACACTGGGTGTTGTCAGCCTGCAGAGCTGTGATAAAGACGATGACGACCGTTTGCAAGTATCGGCAAACCTGCAAGAAGCTTTTGATACCCGATATCCGAATGTATCGAGAGTGGACTGGGAACAGAAAGGTCAGTTCTATGAAGCTGAATTCGTGGATAACGGATATGAGAACAAGGCATGGTTTACTCCCGACGGCGCATGGGTAATGACAGAATACGACTTACGTTTCACACAATTGCCGCAAGCTGTACAAGATGCTTTCAAAGCGGGTGCATACGCTTCGTGGAAAGTGGATGATGTGGACAAGATTGAGAAAACCGACGGCAGTGTGACTTACGTGATAGAAGTAGAATCGGGCGAAAAGGAATACGAGCTTACTTATCTGGAAGACGGTACACTGATTCGTGAGGATACTGAATGGGGTGAACATACTCCGGTTGCTCCCGGACAGACTTCGGAAGTGAAAGATTTGGTAAAGGCCAAATACCCTCAGGCTGTGATTCTGGACATTGAAGAAGAAAAAGGAGGTATTGAAGTGGAAATCCGCGACGGCGGTCGCCAGAAAGAAGTGTACTATAAATTAGCTGATGGAACTCTTTCCTGGATACATACCACGTACGAAGTGGAACGGCGTGAGTTCACCACCCTCCCCGAGAGTGTACAGCAGGTTTTTACTGAATTGTCAGGAAGCGGAATGGTAATTGATGATGTGGATTTCTTTGAAACAGCAACAGGGAATTACTACCGTGTAGAGGTGGAAGACCGGGGTGCCGACAAGTACGTTTATGTGGCAGAAAATGGGGAGATGCTTCAGATGAAACTTAAAAATTATGCTTAAAAACATAAAATATTAGATTTTACTGAACTTTTTAGGGAAATAAACCGTATATTTGCAACGGATTTCCCAGATTCACGTGGCCGGGCAGTCCTGCTGTTCCGGCCACAGAAGTAATGTTCCGGGCAGGAAATCACTGTAAGGACACAGTACCGGATAGTATTAACTAAAATCAAATTACATGCTCAAAAATGTAAAGTGGTTTTTTGTTGTATTAGTATTCAGTTCCTTCATTTCTCTGTCATTTGACAAGAGAAAGACTCCCACCGAGAAACTTCCGCTTGGGGCTCAGGCTCCAGAGTTAGTGCTCGGAAAAGAAAAGCAGCCGCTCAGCCTGCAAGCCGCTAAAGACAATTACATTCTGCTGAGTTTTTGGGCCAGTTACGACGCCGCATCGCGTACACGCAATGCCAGACTGCACAATGTGGTTTCGGACGACGCCCGTGTTGAGATGATTTCCATTTCGTTCGACCGCTACCAGTCGGTATTCAACGCTGCGGTTCGCCAGGACGGTATCAGCGATAACGTCTATCAGGAAATGGAAGGTGAAAATTCGGAGATATTCAAGTCGTACGACCTGAAGCACGGATTCATCAATTACCTGGTGAACGACCGTGGAGCCATTGTGGCAAAGAATGTAACTCCCTCCGAACTGGCATCGCTTCTGCATCAGGCAGAAAATTGATGCCCGCCCTTTGAAGAAGATGACTTTGGATACAACAAAAAGCAAAGAGATTTCAAATCAGACAGGTTCTGTACAGATTTGAAATCTCTTTTTTTATGCGGTCACGGCAGGACTCTGCCGTGATTTCTTTAGCATTTTATTTTCAGCTCATCCAGTATGCGGCGCATCTGCTCGTAAGTAGTGATGCGGGTAGGAACCAGCGGCAGGCGCAGACGGTTTTCAATCATTCCCATCATGCTGAGCATGGCTTTCACTCCGGCAGGGTTACCGTCGACAAACAGCAGCTTGAACAGCTCCGTAAACTGGTGATGGATGGTCAGCGCATTGTTGTAGTCGCCGGCCAGTGCCAGACGCGTCATGCGGCTGAATTCACGCGGAAAGGCATTTCCGATAACGGAGATAACACCCACGCTCCCAAGGTAATCAGCGGGAAGGTAATACCGTCGTCGCCCGAGATTACGTCGAAGTTCTCCGGTTTGTTCTTGATGATATCGTCCATCTGTGTAATGTTGCCCGATGCTTCCTTGATAGCCACGATGTTCTTGAAGTCGCGTGCCAGACGCAAGGTTGTTTCGGCCGTCATGTTCACACCGGTACGTCCCGGCACATTGTAGAGTACTACCGGAAGATCTGTAGCTTCGGCAATGGCTTTATAGTGCTGGTAAATGCCTTCCTGTGAAGGCTTATTATAATAAGGAACGGCCACCAATACGGCATCCACTCCTGTGAAGTCCTCATTTTTCAGCGTGTTGAGCACCGTCTGCGTGCAGTTGCTGCTGATGCCCAGCAAAATAGGCACACGACCGTTGACGCGTTCTATCACCACTTTCTTGATTTGTCTTTTTTCTTCCTCAGTCAGTGTCGGTGTTTCCGCAGTGGTACCCAGTACACAGAGAAAATCCACCCCATTTTGTACCTGATATTCAACGAGTCGTACCAGCGCGTTATAATCCACGCTACCGTCGCTCTTGAAGGGAGTAATCAGAGCTACTCCCATTCCTTTCAGTCTTCTTACTATCATAAATGAAATATAATCGCTTTAACAAGTGTACAAAAGTACGAATATTTTCAAATTAACCTATAGATTTAATCGTTTTTTTGCCTTTTATAAATAATTTGTAAAGGACTGGCACTTTATTCGCCAATCATTCCGAGAAACTCCTCTTCATTTACGATGCGGATGCCCAGTTTTTCTGCTTTTTCCAGCTTGCTGGGGCCCATGTTCTCTCCGGCCAGGATGAAGCTTGTTTTCTTGGAGATGCTGCCCACGTTCTTTCCGCCATGCTTTTCGATGAGTGCCTTGTATTCGTCGCGCGAATGGCGAGCAAATACGCCACTGATGACGATGGACTGGCCTTGCAGCTTGTCGGTCTGCCCGGCTGTCTCTTCCTCGCTGATGGCCATCTGCACTCCGGCTTCACGCAGGCGTTCGATAAGCTGGAGATTCTTTTCGCTGTGGAAATAACGCAGGATGCTCTGTGCAATCTTTTCACCGATTTCGTCCACGTGAATCAAGTCGTCCAGCGTAGCCGATTTCAGGTCGTCGATGGAGCGGAACGCACGTGCCACTTTCTTGGCCACGGTTTCGCCCACAAAGCGGATGCCCAGTGCAAAGATGACACGCTCGTAGGGAACGGTCTTCGATTTCTCTACTCCCTGTATGATGTTCTCGGCCGATTTTTCTCCCATGCGGTTCAGGCGGCAGATGTCTGCTGCTTGCAGCGTGTAGAGGTCGGCCACGTCGTGAATTAGTCCCTCCTGATAGAACTGGTCGACGGTTTCCGGTCCCAGCCTTCGATGTTCATGCACGGCGGCTGATGAAATGCTCGATGCGGCCCTTTATCTGTGTAGGGCAACCGTCTTCGTTCGTGCAGTAATGTGCGGCTTCGTCCTCGTAGCGTACCAGTCGGCTGCCGCATTCCGGACAGTGTGTGATGAAAGTTACCTTCTCGCTTCCTTCCGGACGTGCGTCCTTATCCACTCCCGTAATCTTCGGAATGATTTCGCCGCCCTTTTCCACGTACACCATATCGCCCAGATGCAGGTCGAGCGACTCGATGATGTCAGCATTGTGGAGAGAAGCACGTTTCACCACCGTACCCGAAAGCTGAACCGGTTCCAGATTGGCTACGGGGGTTACCGCTCCCGTACGTCCCACCTGATACGTCACCTTCAGCAGTTTGGTGCAAGCCTGTTCTGCCTGAAATTTATAAGCGATGGCCCAGCGCGGCGACTTGGCGGTGAAGCCTAAATTACGTTGCTGGCGTTGTGAGTTTACCTTCAGCACAATGCGTCGGTAGCTACCGGCAGGTTCTTGCGCTCCAAGTCCCAGTAGTTGATAAAGTCGAATACTTCTTCCAGCGTACGGGCCTTGCGCATGTGCGACGACACCTTGAAACCCCAGCGTGCCGCTCCTGCAAGTTTTCATAATGCCCGTCGTGCGGCAGTTCCTCGCCCAACAGATAATATAGGTAGGCATCCAGCTTGCGCGAAGCTACTACTGCCGAGTTCTGCGACTTGAGTGTACCCGAAGCCGCATTGCGTGGTTGGCAAAAAGCGGTTCCTCACGCTGCTCACGTTCGCGGTTCAGTTCCTCGAACACCGTCCACGGCATCAGAATCTCACCCCGGATTTCAAACCGGCGGGGATAGCCTTCGCCCGACAGGCGCAGCGGAATGGAACGGATAGTCTTCACGTTGTCCGTCACGTCATCGCCCCGTACACCGTCACCACGCGTCACCGCCTGCACCAGTCGTCCGTCTTCGTAAGTCAGCGAGATGGACGTACCGTCAAACTTCAGCTCACAGCAGATTTCAAAGTCCTCGTTCAGTGCCTTCCGCACACGTTCGTAGAACTCTCGTACCTCTGTTTCGGAATACGTGTTGCCCAGTGAGAGCATGGGATACTTGTGTTCCACCTGGCGGAACTCCTTGTTCAGGTCGCTGCCCACGCGCACGCTTGGCGAGTTCTCGTCGTAGTGTTCGGGGTGTTTCGCCTCCAAATCCTGCAGCTCGCGCATGAGCCGGTCGAATTCCTGGTCGCTGATGGTTGGTGCATTGAGAATGTAGTAGTTATGATTATGCGTGTGTAACTCTTCACGCAGCTGGTCGATTCTTTCTATTTCTGTCATGACATTAAAGCGTAATGTTTCATGCAAAAGTAGCAAAAATATTCGTACTTTTGCAAAAAACAATCGCAGACAAATGAGAATAGACATTATAACCGTATTGCCGGAAATGATTGAAGGATTCTTCAATTACTCCATCATGAGCCGTGCTCAGAAGAAAGGAATTGCCGAGATTCACATCCATAACCTGCGCGATTATGCGTACGACCGTTACCGTAAGGTGGACGATTATCCGTTCGGGGGATGTGCCGGCATGGTGATGAAGATTGAGCCGATTGACCGGTGTATCTCTGCACTGAAGGCGGAACGTCATTACGACGAGGTGATTTTCACGACGCCCGACGGCGAGCAGTTCAACCAGAAGATGGCCAACACGCTGTCGCTGTCGCAGAACCTGATTATTCTGTGCGGACACTTCAAGGGCATCGACTACCGCATTCGCGAGCATTTCATCACGAAGGAAATCAGTATCGGCGACTATGTGCTGACGGGCGGCGAGCTGGCGGCAGCGGTGATTGCCGATTCGATTGTCCGCATCATTCCGGGAGTGATTTCCGATGAGCAGTCGGCTTTGTCCGATTCGTTCCAGGACAACCTGCTGGCTCCTCCGGTGTACACGCGTCCGGCAGAATACAACGGCTGGAAGGTGCCCGACATCTTGCTGTCTGGGCATGAAGCGAAGATTCGTGAATGGGAGTTCCAGCAGTCGCTTGAACGGACCCAGCGTTTGCGTCCGGATTTGCTGGAAGGGAAATAAAATAAAGTATTTGATATTTCGGACGTAATGTACTGGAGAGTGCCTTACGTCCGAAATGCTTATATGCATGCCGGAAAGTCTTATTCCATCTCTTCTTTTGTTTGCTTTAGGTCTTTTGACGTGAATAGCACGAATCTGTTGCCTTTTTCTTTCTTGTGTTTATTCTTCTGACAGTAGCAGGTGTCGCAGGTAATTTATTCTTTATAAAGAGAATAGAATGGTTATCGAGGGGAATTATGAAGAATGTTTCATATATTTGTATATGAATATAGAATATTATCGGGTGATGTAGTTGGTGACTATATGGTAAAATAAAGCTATTCTATATAATTGGGTGTGAATTCTAATTAATATAAGCAATCATGAAAGTAGCGATTTTACAGTTAGTTTTCGCCTGTCTGTTATTTTCTTGCTCAAATATGTGCAGGGAAAAAATCGTAGATAAATCGGGACTAACTGGCAGTGATTATCGTCTTTTTCAGAATACGCCAGCCTGGGAGCTGGCCAAAGCTGTGGAGGACGAAAACACGGAACAGATTGACAAAATTGTTTCTGAAAATCCAGAGTTAATCAATTATCAAGAATCCAAATACGGCGAAACGCTTTTAATGCTGACAATTATGAACCAGCAACTGAAATCATTTAAGGCATTACTGAAAAACGGGACAGATGTGAATATACATGATACATTTGATGGCACCTCTCCTCTTATTATGGCTTGCTCTTCCGAATTCTACAACATTACTTTTGCCAAAACACTGATTGAATATGGCGCTGATGTAAATGATGTTGAAACAGGAGAAAGGCGCAAAGAAAACGGCACACGGTTTACTCCATTAATAGCGGCTTCCAGAACAGGGAGATTAGATTTGGTCAGATTTTTAGCGTCTAAAGGAGCTGATGTAAATTACCAGAACGAATTCGGTCAATCAGCGTTGAGTGAATCTGTAATGGTGGATGAATATAAAGTAGCTTATTACCTGTTGCAAAATGGAGCTGACTACAATCGTCCCATTTACTACCGATTTGATTATTCTGTACCAATAGAAAAGAGTGATCCTAAAGATAAAGGGAAGCCAATGTATTTGTGGGATGTACTGAAAGAGGATTTATCAGAATTTGGCACAAGTGAGTATAAATATAAAATGCGAATCATAGATTTCTTAAAAAGCAAAGATAAGATTAAATGAAAAAATGATAATTATTATATGAAAAATATAAGAACTTATAGTATAGGTATAGTAGTATGGATAATAATAAATATCATACTGTTTTTGTATTTAACATTCAATTATATTAATTTCTTGGATATTGTAAAGTATCGCGTCGATGCTTACACTGCAGAAAAACCTGTTAGTTTTGACTTAAATGAAGTAAAACAAGCAGTTGAATTATTTGAATTTTTGTCATGCATTGGAATTTTATATGTAGGTTTAACTACCGTTTTACTATTTTGGATATATAAATTTATACACAGGATTAAAGAAATGAAACAGTAATGCATGATACTCTTTGAAGTATTGCACAATAATGCATAGAGAAGGCTGAAAGCATAGATGCTAAACGTAAAAATGTGACATAACTCATTGTAGCAAGTTATAAGTATTAAAAAGACAAGTATATTTTATGAGGTATATTCTTTCATTCCTATTAGTAAACATTGCTTGTTTATCATGTAGTACAACCAGCAAGATAAGCAAGAATCAGATTAATAATCTATATGATCTGATTTACCATGCACAAAAGAAATGCAAAAAAGCCACTTATTATGCCTTTAATGCTGAAACTTTGGACAGTATCAGAAGGAGAATAATTCCGGATTCAATTGCAGATGCAATATATGCGTCCGATACGATTTATGTATTTAGCGAGTATGATGTAGGGGATGTACAATATACAGAATTGCTTATTGGAGATTCAGCTTCAATAGGATTCGGTTACCAGAATTTTAATTATGTATTTCAAATACCTGTGAGTAAACAAGAATCACAAGTATATGTTAGTTTGTCTGACACTACGAAAAGTAGAAAAAGAGGAGAGATAAGTCCTTATTCTTATATAGATATGATACGTTTAAAAATCAAGTCAGTTCAAAATGACTATGAATTTGAAGTTAAAAATTTTAGTTATGATCCCGCAATCTGGTTTTATATGACACCTGATATGCCATAATTAGAGGTGATATAATAAACATATTGGGTAAACGGTTATGGCTTATATTAGCCAAACAAATTGATGACACGAAACTCGTACAAATCTTGTCCAAATAAACTTATATCATAACGTTTGTAAGATGAAGCAACAAAGAGACACCAAGCCCAATAAGAACCAATCATTGTTTTTGTTTATTTTCTTCTTTTTCTATTATCTTACATACTTTATCCACCTCTCTTAGCGAGGGCATAATCTCTGGGTCTATCCATGTGAGAAAATCACTGATTATCATATACATATTCTTCACATAGGAGAAGTCGCATTTTCTATTTACGAAACATATCGGCTCGTTATGGTTGATGCGGTTGCGCAGTTCACGAACCTTCACTATAATATCGTTAATCTCCTTTCGTCCGTACCCGGAAGGCAGCTTCTTGAAAATCCGGCATGGTACACCAGCCAAAAGCGCATAGTGGTGCGTTTCATAAAAACTGTTCCAGAATCCCAAGGTCTGTTCAGCTATTACCCTGCCAGTCGTAACCTTGACACCCCGGTCGGCTATTTTCTTTTCTGCTTTCAGAACTTCTTTTAAGATATAGTCATTGGTAACTTTTTTCTTTGTCCGCTTGTTCGTATATGTCAGGGAAGAAGCAACCATGAATCCGGACTTCTGGTTGATAATCCAGTTTCCGTCGGAGAAATGGCGTGCCAGCGCATAATGCAACTGGTTACGCAATATGACCTCAAAGGAAGACAGCAACGGATGAAATGCCTGTGCTATCTTCATGTTGGCAAAATAGAGCATGACTGCCTTGTTTTTGTTGCGGTTGGTCGCCTTGTAATATTTGGAAACTCTTGAATTAGAATATAATCTGACTACTTTTTTATATTTCATTTTGCTTATTCAAATAAAAACCGTACCTTTGCATTGTAATGCTTGGTAAAGCCTCTGTTATCAAAACACGTAACCAAGTTAAGGATATACCGTTCATCAAGAACGGGTTTTTTCGTTTATAACTATCCCATCTGTTTTACCCTACAAAAATAGCGAAAAAAGAAGGTCATGGAAAGTACTTCAGACCATTTTTAATATCAAGAAGTATAAAATCTCTTTTAGGGATACCACCAATTTACTACAGATGTTATGATAAGATTACGGCTCTTTCCCTCTCAAAAAAACGCAAGTGCGTTTCATTTAAAACGCCTTTACGTTTTAGGTAAAACGCACTTGCGTTTAAAAGAAAACGTCCTTGCGTTTTGTGACGAACGCAAGGACGTTTTTTTATGCCTGTTTTTCGGGCCTTAAAAAGCCTTGTTTTCAGACTTCCAGTGCACCGATGATGTCGCGTACGGAACTGTATCCGTGACGGTCCAGATAGTCGTTGATGCCTTCGGCCACTTTCACGGTGATGGCCGGATCAATGAAGTTGGCTGTACCAATCTGGATGGCAGTGGCACCTGCCAGCAGGAATTCCACGGCATCCTTCCAGTTCATGATACCACCCAGACCTACTACCGGAATGTTTACGGCCTTAGCTACCTGCCATACCATGCGCAGGGCGATGGGTTTCACGGCAGCACCACTCATACCTCCGGTCACGGTCGACAGGATGGGACGACGCTTTTCTGCATCGATGGCCATACCCAGCAGGGTGTTGATGAGCGACACGCTGTCGGCTCCGGCACCTTCTACGGCACGGGCAATCTCGGTGATGTCAGTCACGTTGGGCGACAGTTTTACAATCAGTGTCTTCTTGTAGACTTTACGTACGGCACTCACCACTTCGGCAGCTCCGTGAGCCGTTACACCGAAAGCCATACCTCCCTGCTTCACGTTCGGGCAGGAAATGTTCAGCTCGATGGCCGGGATGTTTTCCAGTTCGTTGATGATGGAAGCCGTCTCCGCATAGTCTTCCACCTGTGAGCCGGACACGTTTACAATCATGTTCGTACGGATGTCCTTAATCTGCGGATAGATGTGGTCCACGAAATAATGCACGCCTTTGTTCTGCAATCCCACGGCATTGAGCATACCCATGGGTGTTTCGGCCATACGCGGGTAAGGGTTCCCTTCACGGTGGTGAAGTGTGGTTCCCTTCACGATGATACCTCCGATTTTCTCCAGGTCCACGAAGTCCTGAAACTCCAGTCCATATCCGAATGTACCCGATGCGGTCATGACCGGGTTCGACAAGTTCAATTTACCGATGTTTACGCTTAAATCTGCCATAATAGTTTCTTTATATTAAATACCGGACCTTCTTTACATACGCACACATGTCCCTCGTCTGTCTTTTCCACGCAGCAGAGGCAGGCTCCGACGCCGCAGGCCATGGTGTTTTCCAGTGACACCTCGCATTCGATGCCCTCTGCCTTGGCATACTTGGCCACTGCCATCATCATGGGTTTCGGGCCGCAGGTGTAAATCATGTCAAACTTCTGTGCTTTCAGTACGCTGTGCATGGTGACGTATCCCTTTTCGCCCATGCTGCCGTCTTCGGTGGTAGTGTACACGTCGCCGAGGGCTTCAAACTGTTCCAGCTGGAGCAGGTCGTTCTTTGAGCGGGCACCCAGCAGGAAGGTGGGTTTGCATCCCTGCTTCAGGAGCGCTTCACCCAGATAGAGCATGGGAGCCGTACCTACACCGCCGCCCACGAGCAGCACCTTGGTATCGGCAGAAGCCGGTATGGTGAATCCGTTGCCCAGCGGGAGCACTACGTTTACTGTATCGCCTTTCTGTACAGTAGCCAGTTTACGGGTACCGTCGCCCACGAGCTGGACGAGGAACCATACTTCGTTTTTCTCTCTATCTACGTAGTTGATGGAAATGGGGCGACGCAGGAAGGTAGTCGGCGAACCGTCCACCCGGATTTCGGCAAACTGTCCCGGAAGCATTTCGGGCAAGGGAGCCTCTTGCGTCAGCTTGATGAGAACGTAGTTCGCGTGCAGGCGAGTGTTCTCGGTGACTGTCAAATCTAAGATGTATTTCTTCATATAAAAAAAGGTAAATTCGTTTCTTTCACGCAAAGATACGAATTTACCTTTTATATGCCTAACACCTTGGCGGGTGCTTTTTGTTGTTCGGCGACTTATTTTTCGGGTTTGAACACCTCGTAAGTGCCGTTGTCGAAGAAAATACGTATTTCGGTAATCTTCGGATGCGGCTTTTCGATGTACTTAACTTCCTCTCTGATAATCTCTTTGGGCGGATAAACCATGGTAGGAACCTCGTTCTCCTTACGAAAATCGGAGTGAGCCGGCTCTTCGGTCGTGTTTTTCGGATTCTCGAACGGTTGTGAGAACAAGTCCATGCCTGTTACGGCGGGAGCGCTTTCTTCCATTTCGCCTTCACCGTAGAGCAGCCAGTTGATGTTGATGTACGGACATGCCTTATGGATGCGCATGACGACTTCCAGGCTGGGTTTGTTTCGCCCGCTGAAGATGTGCGACAGTGATGAGGTAGAGATGCCTATCTTTTCGGCGAATTCGGCATTCGACAAACCCTCTTTTTGCATGACTTTTAGAATCCGGTCCTTCATATACAAATGGAAATGGCTTTGTTTGTTGATTACAAAAGTAATTCTTTAAATTTAGAAATGCAAATTTATAAATCTAAATTTACATTATTACAAGTGTAAACTGTATTATTCCAATTGTATATTTCCGCTTCTGTACAAGTGTAAATACATTTGTAATCGACTTTAGTTTGGTTGATTATTTAGCTGGTTATCAGTTTGATATATCTGTATACATGTGTATATATGGGCAAAATAAGAGTTTATTCGCTCTTTCAGGTTGTTTTATTGAACAGATTTGTAGATATTATTCTAAAATATACTGGTATTCAGTATGTTATGCTTCTTAAAGCTGCATGTTATATTTATTCGTTTACATTTAGATAAGTAACGCTTTATTCTTGTAAATCGCATTGTGTCAGTGTAATATCTCCCCTACCCGTTTGCTAAAATTTACATTTGTAGCTGATAAACAGGTAAAATACAAATGTAAATCATCCAATTCTACACAAATAAGTGATTACATTTGTATTTTGTACCTTCCACTTCTATCTGTAATTTACCGTTTGTAGGGAAACTTCGTGAGAATTGAAAATTTGACGTCCATTTGTATTTTCCTCCTGATTTTTCAATTCTCGTGAAAAACGAAAAAAGCGGCATACATCCGGTCCTTTTTCAGATGTATGCGCTTGTACAGCGTATTGCTTTCCTCTTTTCAGAGATTCAGTTTCGGTTAATGAAGAATGAAATAAATCAAATCGCGCAGCAACTCTCCATCAGGCGTGGAAGGATTGCCTATACCTTTCGACCGGGCGTCGCATTCGCGAATGGCATGGATGATTTGCATCACCTTAACGCCTGAATAGCGTCGCATGGCTGCCATGTATTCTTTCGCCTGCCACGGACTTTTCAAGCCTAACTGAGCCGCTATTCCCTGGTCTGATTTCTCAGGTGCATAATAGGCCAGCATCAGGTTCGAGAAGAAGTTGAACAGAATGGCCAGTGTCATTTGTAGCGGATTGTTCTTTGGATTCTCCTCGAAGTACTTGATGATTTTGTTGGCCTTCAGCACATCCTTTTCCACCAGTGCGCTCCGCAGCTCAAAGTTGTTGTAATCTTTGCTGATACCGATGTTCCGCTCAATCTGTTCCGGTGTGATGCGGCGTGCGCCTTCCGGCAGTGTCAGGATAAGCTTCTCCAGTTCGCCGGCCATACGGTTCAGGTCGGCTCCTACAAACTCGGCCATCATTTCCGATGCCTTGGGCTCGATTTCCACTTTCTTCCGCTTCAGGTATGAGGAGATGAAACCTGGAATCTGACTGTCCTTGAGCTTCCGCGATTCGAACAGCACTCCGTTTTTTTCGATTTCGGCGGCCAGTTTCTTCCGGCGATCAATGCTGCCGTGCTTGTAGCATACCACCAGTATGGTCGATTTCTGAGGCTTCTGCAGGTAGAAAGCCAGCTCCTCGATGCGTTTCAGGCTCTGTGCTTCCTTTACTACTACCACCTGGTATTCCGACATCATCGGGTAACGCTTGGCAGCGTTGATGACGTTAGCCACATCGGTATCGACCCCGTATGTGACGGTCAGGTTGAACTCCTTTTCTGTTTCACTGAGCACGGTATCAATGATGTAGTCGGCAATCCGGTCGATGTAGTAATCCTCTTCGCCCATCAGGAAATATACGGGCGCATAGATGCGGTTCTTCAGGTTGCGTACAATCTCTTCGTAAGTGACTTCTTTTGCCATTTTCGTCGGTTTACCAGTCAAATTTCAGGTGTTTCACGGTCTTCTTCTCGTCGATGATCATGCGCAGGGCATCGATACCGATTTCTACGTGTTCATGCACGAAATTCTTGGTCACTATATTATCACTTTGTTCCGTTTTCACGCCTTCCGGAATCATGGGCTGGTCGGACACAAGCAGCAGGGCACCTGTAGGAATGTGGTTGGCAAATCCGGTGGTGAACAAAGTCGCCGTTTCCATATCCACAGCCATGGCACGGGTCTTCAGCAGGTATTTCTTGAACTCCTCATCGTGTTCCCAGATGCGGCGGTTGGTGGTGTACACCGTTCCGGTCCAGTAGTCGCGTGAGTGGTCACGGATGGCCGAAGATACAGCACGCTGGAGCATAAAGGCCGGAAGAGCCGGTACCTCGGCGGATAATAATCGTTCGATGTTCCTTCGCCACGGATGGCCGCGATAGGCAGAATCAGGTCGCCTATCTGGTTCTTCTTGTCGATACCTCCGCACTTGCCCAGAAACAGGCAGGCTTTCGGATGTACGGCACTAAGCAGGTCCATGATGATGGCCGCATTGGGACTTCCCATACCGAAGTTGATGATGGTCATGCCTTCTGCATGGGCCGAAATCATGTTGGCATCGCGTCCCAGAATGGCACGTTGAACCGTTCGGCAAAGATTTCGACGTATTTATTGAAGTTTGTCAACAAGATGTACTCACCAAAGTCTTCCAGTTTCCGCTTGGTATAACGCGGGAGCCAGTTTGCTACGATTTCTTCTTTTGTTTTCATTAGCTCTCAGAATTTGTGTTGCCAAATAAAAGGTTATTGGGAAGATGATATTATCTTCCTTAAACGCAAATGTACAATAATAATGCAAACAGAAAAAAGAATTTGGGATTTTCTCTTACCGGAGACCTTCGGTTTTTGGAAAATAATTCAGCTTTTATGTACTTTTGAGAAAATGGAGTATCTTTGCCTCGTAATAGAAGAACGCTTATGTTTGCATTGAACCTGCCTGCTTTTGAGGCAAAGATTGCCCAGCGAGAGGGAAAGAACGTGATATTTGACGTGCTCCGTCGCCGGTATGTAGCGCTGACTCCGGAGGAGTGGGTACGCCAGCATTTTACGAATTTCCTGCTGAAGGAAAAGGGGTATCCGCAAGGACTGTTGGCCAATGAGATACAAATTAACCTGAACGGGACGAAGAAACGCTGTGACACGGTGCTCTACCGGCGCGATCTGACTCCGCAGATGATTGTGGAATACAAGGCTCCTTCGGTGGAGATTACGCAGGCTGTTTTTGACCAGATTACCCGTTACAACATGGTGCTGAAGGTGGATTACCTGGTGGTGAGCAACGGGCTTCGTCACTACTGCTGCCGCATCGACTATGCACGGAATACGTATTATTTTCTCCCGGACATTCCCCGTTATGCAGATTTATAGTGCATAAAAAAAGAAGGAATCCCCTGAGCGGGAATCCCTTCTTCTGCTGTCAGACGGAAGTCTGACGCTTATTTCATTTTTGTTTCCAGATGCTTTTCTGTTTCTACACCAGCCAGTTCCGGGTCAATCATGATACGGCCACAGTATTCGCATACGATGATTTTCTTGCGCATACGGATGTCGAGCTGTTTCTGAGGCGGAATCTTGTTGAAGCAACCGCCACAAGCGTCACGCTGCACGTAAGTAATACCGAGACCGTTGCGTGAGTTCTTGCGGATACGCTTGAAAGCCTGAAGCAGACGCGGTTCGATGGTAGCTTCCAAGTTCTTGGCTTTTTCTCTCAGTTTTTCTTCTTCCTGCTTGGTTTCTGAGATGATTTCGTCCAGTTCGTTCT
>ENA-OQAZ01000754-OQAZ01000754.1-human-gut-metagenome-genome-assembly--contig:-NODE-754-length-17370-cov-2.496317_pt1 | contig 17370 bp, 19 predicted proteins | sample MGYA00242737_ERZ504531 | MGnify/ENA primary metagenome ERZ504531 (study PRJEB26092, sample SAMD00036244) | human gut metagenome | host: Homo sapiens | study: EMG produced TPA metagenomics assembly of... | reverse complement strand
CCAAAATCCCGAGACATACAAAGTCAAAATGCCATCAACCTGAAGGGGATTTGAAATTGCATTTTGACTCGTAACTGTGAGGTACTGAACAGTTACATTTTGAAAAAAATATACTTCGCAGCCTTTTTACGTTGCAGTGCATATCAATAATTGGTCCGGTGGACTGATTTTAACGACAAATACAAGTGTCTTGGAAAAACCTCCCGTCAACCACCCACCCCCTACAAAAATAGCCAACCCCAGCCCGGAGGGATGCAAATAAGGGAAGGGACAGCATTTTGTGCGCGGTTAGAGCGAGTTTTAAGATCCTGTGCTTACGTAGACTTTTGCTTGGGTCAGCTGACCCAAGTAAATATTAGTCGGAGTTAGCAGATAGCTTAAAGTCACTCTGCCCACGTCTCGCTACCCGGAACCTTGCCCGCCTTCTTGCGTCCGGGAATCCAATTAAATCAAACTTCCCCGGTGATTTTTCTGTAGAAGTTTGCCATCGCCACCTGTATATAAGGGATCACCCACAAAAGTCCGATCCCGCATGCGATCGCGCCCAGCAGGTAGATTCCGATGAAGCTGAGCTGTAGATAAAAGAGTTTTCCCTTCTTTCCTCTCATGATCCGCACACTTTCTTTGAGTGCCTGTATGGCTTCGATGTCGATGTAGTCGGTCAGGAAGAACATGGTCTGGCTGAACATCAGGGAGAGGATCAGGTAGATCACGAGTCCCACGCACAGGACGGCGGTGCCGGCAAGGAGGAGAGTTACGGACTTCTGGCGGTAGCGTAGATGCAAAGTCCGCTGCCCGGGAGGATGCACAGGTAGGTCAGAAGAAGGATCACACCCTGCGCCAGGATCGCGCGGTCCGGGTGGTGTTTGAAACCGTAGAAGAGATCCTGAAAGCGGATGTCGTAGCCTCTGGCGGTATCAAGGGCGATCTTTAACAGACCGATATTCAGTACCGAGAGGATCAGTGAGAGAATAAAGGTCGACAGATAATAAACCACGGTGTGACTGATACCAAGCGTTTCCACGGTGGCGGAAGTAGCAGTCAGCGGGTTCAGGATGGATGAGGTTCCGAGTACCAGATCCATTAGATTCGAAGCGACCAGTGTGATCAGGATGTAGAGCATATTGGTTCCGATAAACGTTCCGTATTTTCCCGAAAGCTGGTTTCGGGCCATTTTTTTCAGTTCTTTTGATGAAATATTCATAAGTCAAAAACCTCCATAAACAATCACATACCGCCCTGGTACATCTCATAAAGCTGCTGATACTGCTGAAGGAGTTCCGGGAAATTCTGATAGACGGTGACTGCGGCGTAAATAAAGATGGCGATGCAAGGCAAAGGCCGATGATGGAAAGGATACATCCAAGTTTTGCCTGCGGATCCATCTTATCCCCTTTGCGGGAGAGCAGGGCGAATAAAATGCCGAGTGCGCCTACCGGGAAAGAAAGTCCGCTGACCAGAAAGAACAGGGAAAGCGTTCCGGCGGTCATGGATGCGGTACTGAATCCGTTCCCACGCTTCGGCGGCAGAGTCATCCGCTGTTCCTCCTCCTGCCAGGAGCCGGGATTTGGCTGTTGATTGTTGTACATAATGATAATCCTCCTGTTTTAGAATCGGTAGTATTGTAATATAATGGAAAAACAAATTTGTTTCAATTTTTCAGTTATCTTCCAGTATACCACAGAAGTTCCGGAGTCGAAAGAAGGAAAATCAGAATAAAAATCAGCATTGACAAAGAAACCTGCCTTTTGGTAAGGTAGTACAGGACACAATGAAAGAAAACGTAACTGTGAAGCAAAGACAGTTACAAAAGGAGACTATACATGGATATTATTCAGGCATTAACACAGGAATTACAGGTAGAAAAGTGGCAGATAGAGCCGCTGTCAAACTGATAGACGAGGGAAATACCATTCCTTTTATTTCACGATATAGAAAAGAAGCAACCGGTTCCCTGAACGATGAGATACTGCGTAACCTGCATGAGAGACTGCTGTATCTGAGAAACCTGGAAGATAAGAAAAAACAGGTACTCTCAAGCATCGAAGAACAGGGAAAACTGACGGAAGAACTGAAAAAATCGATTCTGGAGGCACAGACTCTGGTAGTTGTAGAAGATCTGTACCGCCCGTACCGTCCGAAGAGAAGAACCAGAGCAACGATCGCCAAAGAGAAAGGGCTGGAACCTCTGGCCAATCTGATCCTGCTTCAGATGACAGACAAGTCCATCGAAGAAGAAGCGGAAAGCTATGTATCTGAGGAAAAAGAAGTAAAAAATGTAAAAGAAGCGATTGCAGGTGCATCGGACATTCTGGCAGAGTCTGTTGCCGATGAAGCAGACTACCGCATCCGGATCCGTAACCTGACTGTAAAATCCGGTTCTGTCGTATCGAGTGCCAAGAAAGAAAACGAGAAATCTGTATATGAAATGTATTATGATTTTGAGAGCCGATTTCCAAACTGGCAGGACACCGTGTACTGGCACTGAACCGTGGGGAAAAAGAAAAGATTCTGACTGTCAAGATTAATGCACCGGAAGAAGAGATACTCTCCTGGTTAAAACGTCAGGTGATCCGCACCGACAATCCGAATACCACCCCGATTCTGGAAGCAGTTGTGGAGGACAGCTATAAACGTCTGATCGCACCGGCCATCGAGCGGGAGATTCGAAACGATCTGACAGAGAAAGCCGAAGACGGTTCTATTAAAGTGTTCGGAAAGAACCTGGAACAGCTGCTGATGCAGCCGCCAATCGTGGGAAAAGTTGTTCTCGGATGGGATCCTGCATTCCGCACCGGCTGTAAGCTGGCAGTTGTTGACGAGACCGGTAAAGTGCTCGATACAACGGTTGTATATCCGACCGCACCGACCACAGAAGCCAAGATCAAAGCAGCCAAAGAAACAGTTAAGAAAATGATTGAAAAGTATCATATCGATCTGATCTCTGTAGGAAATGGTACTGCATGCCGGGAATCTGAGCAGGTGATCGTGGATATGTTAAAAGAAGTACCGACAAAGGTACAGTATGTGATCACCAACGAGGCAGGAGCATCTGTATATTCAGCAAGTAAACTGGCGACCGAAGAGTTCCCGAACTTCGATGTGGGACAGAGAAGTGCCGCTTCCATCGCCAGACGTCTGCAGGATCCGCTGGCAGAACTGGTAAAGATCGACCCGAAAGCTATCGGTGTCGGACAGTATCAGCATGATATGAACCAGAAGAAACTGGGCGAAGCACTGAACGGTGTGGTAGAAGACTGTGTCAATAAAGTCGGCGTGGATCTGAATACCGCTTCCGCGTCTCTGTTAGAGTATATTTCCGGTATCAGCAAAGCAATTGCAAAAAATATTGTGGCTTACCGCGAGGAAAACGGCCGTTTCACAGACAGAAGAGAACTGTTAAAAGTAGCAAAACTGGGACCGAAAGCCTTTGAACAGTGTGCCGGTTTCATGCGTATCCAGGGCGGAAAGAATCCGCTGGATGCGACCAGTGTACATCCGGAAAGCTACGAAGCAGTGGAAAAACTCTTTGCAAAACAGGGATTTACGAAAGAACAGTACTTCGGTGACGGACCGACTGCATCTATATCAAAGATTATAAGAAACTGGCAGAAGAACTGGGAATCGGCGAGATCACCTTCATGATATCATCAAAGAACTCGGCCGTCCGGGACGTGACCCCCGTGAAGATATGCCAAAACCGATCCTTCGCTCTGATGTACTGGATATGAAAGATCTGAAAGAAGGTATGATCTTAAAAGGAACTGTAAGAAACGTGATCGATTTTGGTGCATTCGTAGATATCGGCGTGCACCAGGATGGTCTGGTACACATTTCCCAGATCAGTGACAAATATATCAAACATCCGCTGGAAGTTGTCAGCGTAGGAGATGTTGTGGATGTAAAAGTCATCAGCGTGGATCTGAACAAAAAACGAATCGGTCTGTCCATGCGCGGAATTCGGTAGACGAAGGTGATAAAATCGCAAAAGCGAGTATAAGATAAGAAAAATAAAAGATGCTAACTGTGGAAGAGAATCCACAGCGGGCATCTTTTTGTTTGGATTTGAATGAATATGATTATATAATACATACATAGAAAAGAACTGAGAAAAGCAGGAGGGAAGAATATGATTTATACAGTAACGTTTAATCCGTCACTGGACTACATCGTTTCCGTCAATAACTTTCAGCTGGGTATGACCAACCGAACAGCCACAGAAGATGATGCTTCCGGGAGGAAAGGGAATCAACGTTTCTATCGTATTGAAGAATCTGGGACTGGAAAATACCGCACTGGGATTTGTGGCAGGATTTACCGGAGATGAGATTCAAAGACAGGTGGAAGAGATCGGAGTGACCGCAAGATTCATTCCGGTGGACGAGGGGATTTCCCGGATCAACCTGAAGCTGCAGAACATTGAAGGAACAGAGATCAACGGACAGGGACCGGCGATCAGCAGGGAAAAGACACAGCAGTTATTTGAAATGCTGGATCAGCTGCAGGAAGGAGATGTGCTGGTGCTGGCAGGAAGCATTCCGGCATCGATGCCGAATGACATTTACAGAAATATCCTGAAACGTCTGGATGGAAAAGGAATACTGATCGCAGTGGATGCCACGGGGAATCTGCTGGTGAACGTACTGGAATATCATCCATTCCTGGTAAAACCGAACAATCACGAACTGGGAGAAATCTTCGGTGCGGAATTAAAGGACAGAGAATCTGTGATTCCTTATGCGAAGAAGATGCAGGAGATGGGAGCCACCAACGTTCTGGTATCTATGGCAGGAGAAGGAGCGGTTCTGGCTGCAGCTGACGGAAAGGTCTATCTGGCACCGGCACCGAAAGGAAAACTGGTCAATGGTGTGGGAGCCGGAGATTCTATGGTGGCCGGATTCCTGACCGGATGGCTGAAACGTCAGGATTACCGTGAGGCTTTCCATATGGGAATTGCAACCGGCAGCGCCAGTGCATTTTCCGAATATCTGGCCGGTCGTGAACAGGTGGAAGATGTGTACAGACAGGTAACTTCAGAAGTACGGTAACAAAAAGGAAGTCACTAGTACATCGTTTCGTGAATAATACAGTTATTTTGAAAACGATGTACTAGAGCGTGTTTGAAAAATAAAAATTGCACAAACCAAATGTTGCATTTCCCTTTTTCATGATAAAATAAAGAAAAAGGGGTGTTCAGTATGTTGAGACGATATGAGTTAACAGATGAAGAATGGAACCGTATTGCACCATTACTCCCTCCTGAAAATACAGGAAAACAGGGACGTCCACGAAAAGATAACCGCATCATTCTTAATGGGATGGTCTGGTTGGCACGCAGTGGTGCACCCTGGCGAGATCTTCCAGAACGTTATGGTTCCTGGCAAACTGTATATAGTCGTTTTCGTAAATGGATTGATGACGGGATTCTGGATAATATTTTTCGCATTCTAAGCCTAGAGGCTGAACCGGAAGAATTATCTATAGACGCTTCCATTGTTCAGGCTCACCAACATAGCGCAGGTGCTAAAAAAGGGGAGCTTCGAATGAAATCGGACACAGCCGTGGAGGAGCCAGTACCAAAATCCATGCAATAGTAGATTCTTATGGCTATCCAGTGTATTTTATGATCAGTGAAGGGCAGCGTAATGATATCAATTATGCAATTCCTTTACTGGATCATATCGAAATAGATGGAAGCAAGGTTCTGGCAGACCGTGGATACGACAGTAATCAATTGATAGATTACATTTACGATCATGGCGGTGAACCAACCATTCCATCCCGCCGAGGAGCTAAATTTGAACGTCGCTGCGATTGGTGGTTTTATAAGGAAAGACATCTGGTCGAAAATTACTTTCTGAAATTGAAAGCATTTCGCCGGATAGCAACACGTTATGACAAATTAGCATTCACTTACCTAGGTTCTTATGCATCGTCTCAATATTAATTTGGTTAAAATGAACAACTTAAAATGTTTTTCAAACACGCTCCGGATAGCAATACACGGACGTAGAAGTTACGAAAACAGGAGAGAAGGGAAGTAGCGTTTCACAGAGAGGAAATGTTACGGGTGAAAAACGATGAATTTTACATTTGATGGCAATATCTCCAGAGAAGTTCTGGAAAATTACCTGTCCCGGAGTGTGACGGCAGCAGGTTTATATGAAAGCAAAACACTGGAAGATGATCTGCGTGCGGTCCGGGAGATGGGTGTGAAATTTCTTGGAAGAGCATCAGGTATCTGGTATATGACGATGGATGACGAAGAGCATTTTCGGCTGTCAAAGGAACTGGCAGATAAAGTGCATGCCCAGGATCCGGAAGTGATCCTGCAGTCCTGCGTCTTTGAGTGGATCACACGCCGTATGGAGACAGTAGAGATCCCGGACTATGTGTTTGAAGCATTTGGTATGGAACCGGAACACCGGTGTTTTTGCCTGGATGATGCGTTGTTTACAGACGAATCCAGCGGATTTACCAGCAGGAGAGAGGATTCGGCAAAAGACGGGGGGATTCCAGATCTGTCCCGGCAGGAAGCAAGACTGTGGTTTTATTACCGGGCAACCCGATACATCGACTGTGGCTATGAGCACTCCATATGGGGCAGGTGCACCTGTATACCGCGAACGATAAAGGAATGGCAAAAACAACAGAACTGTTCGGTATGATCCGCGAGTATGCGAAAATTCATGGAAGACGTCACAAGATACTGCTGGATGCACATACCCATGGGGTAAATATCCGTGGAAAATTGCTGTTTGATTATCATGCAATGCCATTTACCCGTATGCCGCTTCTGGAAGTGCCGGGAGAAGAGCTGGTACTGGTGCGTGAGGGCTACAGCGAAGGTGGAGAAAATCCAAATGGATGGTCCGCGAAAACTATGCCATACCTGATGGAATACGACAACTGGGGCGGACTGGTCGTTGATGACCGGGAAAATATACCGAGAGAAGAACTGGCCTGGGGAGACTGGTGGGGATATGACCAGATCGCCTGGTTTGCCAACCAGCCGGAGGAAGGCCGGAATCATTTTCTAGAATATACCTACAAGTGGACCGAAATCAACAATCCAAATGCATATTTCGAATTGCCGTTCCGCCGGATGATCCACAACGCGGAAGTGTCCATGAAGCGCGCAGATAACGGTCAGACGGATGCGCAGGATTTCTATCAGATCAACACGAAGAGCGCAGCCTGCCCGATGGGATTCGATCAGGAAGAGACTGCAAAACGTTTATGGGCGACCGGCCACACGCTGCGGGAGAAGGCAGCCAATCCGGAGATGCTGATACGTTATGGAGCAGAAAATGTCTATGATGAAGAAACCGGAATGAAACTTCCGGAAAAAATTGTTGTTTACGGAAGTTTTCAGTCTCATGTGGGAGCGGTAAAGAATGACTCAAACAGTGAGCTGACCAGAATGTATTATATGGGTGATAATACGTATACCTTATCGGTGGTCATTCCGTTTGCGGGAACCTACGATTATTCTATTTCCACGTATGGAACGTTGTCTGCCACCTATCAGGCAGATGGCTATCCGAGGAGCGGTTCGTCGAATAAGGCATATTTCACTACCCGGAAAGATAACACCGTGGTACGGTTCCGCTATCAGTTCATCAGTAACAAGGTGACAATAGAGATGTTTGATTGACACTCCCCACAGCTAAAGCAGGGGGATTCTTGTTTCTACCACTACTGCATTGGCTCATACCTTGCGGTATTACAATGACTTACACAGTGTCCACAAGCTAGATTATACTGTTCCCGTATGCCCTACGGTGCAGTCTTATATTGTCTATGCTGACTGCATTTGCAGTCCTTTCTTCAAAATATTTATGCTTGCATTCGTATCCCTGTTATGCACTGTATGACAATCCGGACACTTCCATACACGTACCGCCAGATTTTTTACCAGTGGATTCTTATATCCACAGCAGGAACATGTCTGACTGCTCGGGTACATGGTCGGTACTTTGATTACACCATTCCCATACCAAACAGACTTATATGTAAGCATATCAAAAAACTTACTCCATGATGCAGAACCGATATGCTGTGCCAGTTTATGATTACGCATCATATTTTTCACTTTCAAATCTTCGATGCAGATTGTTTGGTTTTCACGAATCAGCATTGTAGACTGTTTCTGTAGGAAGTCGTTTCTCTGATTTGTAATCTTTTCATGGACTAAGGCAGTCTTCACACGCTGTTTATTGCGGTTATTAGAGTTTTTCTGTTTCCTTGACAGCTTACGCTGTTCACGAATGAGTTTACGCATTGATTTTTCAAGATATTTTGGGTTTGGCACAACATTTCCGTTGCTGTCGGAGTAAAATTCTTTAATACCAACATCAATACCAATGAAACCGCCATTGTTTGGTCTTGGCTGCGGCTCAAATTCCACGTTAAGAACCGCAAAATATTTATCTGTAGGAGTATGTTCAATCGTTACGTTATTGATCTTCCCTACTTCCATGGACTGACGTATTTTGACCAAACCGAGTTTAGGAAGCTTGATATATCTTCCCACAATGCGGATATTATCTCCTTGGTTTATTGTTCTGTAAGCCTGGTGGCGATTATGCTTGCTCTTGAACACCGGATGTGCAGCACGTTTCTGAAAAAAGTTTACAAAGCCTTTGTCAAGGTCGCGTAAAGACTGCTGTAACGCAATAGAATCCACCACTTTCAGAAAAGCAAAATCCTCACACCTTTTCAGTTCTGTCAGCATGGCAGAAGTCTGGGAATAGCCGATTTTATTTCCGTTCTCATAGGCTTCATTACGCATAGCAAGTCCTTTATTATAGATGAGCCTGCAACAGCCAAGTGTCTGATTTATTAAATTTTGCTGTTCTCTGTTCGGGTAGATTCTGAATTTAATACCTTTTTGCATTATCCAAGCTTATCCTTTTGTCTCTGCGATGTTTTCTGATTTTCAATATATTGTTTAATTACTTCCAGTGGAGCACCGCCCACTGTAGATACAAAATAGCTGTTTGTCCAAAGGGTTGGCATTTTCGTCCGCAGATATGGAAACTCCTGCCTCAAAACCTTAGAAGTATAGCCTTTTAAGGACTTTACAGCTTTGTGGATGCCGAATTGTGGGTCTACTTCCATTAGTATATGAACATGGTCTGGCATGATTTCCATTTCCTGAATGTCTACAGACATATTTGTAGCATACTCTTGAAGTAATTCCTTTAACCGTACATCTACACCATTAGTTAATACTTTTCGTCTATATTTGGGACACCATACTATATGATACTTGCAAGAATAGACGACATTGTTATTAGTTTTATATGTTGTATTCATGTCTGTATTATACTACTGTTCTCAAATTAATACTAGGCGCTATTTGGTCCATCTTCAATTACTTGCGTAAATTCGATGGACGTGTCTTATATCCCATAGCTAAAGCAAGGGTTTTTACGACACAATGGATAAAAACGAAACGGGTGACAGATGAAACGGTATCTGTCATCTGTTTTTTTGTTACGGGAAATTGCTTTCCTGTAACGTAAAAAATGCTCCGCGAGGATGTGCCAAGGCACAATCTTTGTTCTGTGGACAAAGCTCTTAAAGCGAGTGCTATCTCATTTGCAGGAAAGTACTTTCCGACAAAATGCAATATATAAATGTGCAAAAGCGACAAATATAGACAAAGTGATACAAAAATGCACAATAAATTAATAAAAATTTGTATAAAATGAATAAAAACTATTGAAAAATGTAAGAAAGTTGTGTATTATGGAGCCATAAAGAAAGAGGAAACAGGAAGAGGAACTATTAATAACGAAGGAGGTGGTATCGTGGATAGGAGGGACCATGATCGATGCCAGGAGCTTTACGTAAAATATAGGCAGTTTATGTATTGGTACGTGAAAAAACATTTTCCGGATTTGCCAGAAGAAGACATTCGTGATATCCTACAGGAGGTGTGGACATCATTATTGAATGCAATCGACAAATTATATGATAAAGGCGATGAGGGTCAGTTTGCCTGGCTGATCAGGGTGACTCAGACCAAGGTAATTGATTACTACCGTTCCAGGAAAAGAACAGAAGAACTGGGAGAAAAGATTGTTCTTGCTTTACAGGAACGACAGGATGTCTGTTCTGTGCAGGACATAGTGATCGAAAGAATGATTGCAATGGAACTGGTAGAAGGACTGACAGAGGAAGAGCGGAGAGTACTGGCAATCGAATATTTTTCTGATACAACCGGAGAAGTTTCGAACGCTTTCAAATGCAGACGAAGCCGGCTGCGCAGAAAGATCGAAGAAAGTCTTGGGATATTCAAGAAGAAACGTCGGTAATCTATCAGCACCATGTATTCGGATGATGTTATTCACTTCACCGTGAAACGGCTCCCGCCAGAGACCGGAGAAAGGATATTCGATGAAGAAAAGAGATAAAATATATGACAGTCCGGAATACAAGCAAATCAAAGAACATCTTCCTGAAATTTTGAAAGAACTGGAACGCGACAAAGGTCTGTCCCAATATCAGATACCGGAAGACTGGAATGGAGACTTCGAACGCATCTACCAAAAAGAACGCCGAAAAGAACAAATAAAAAGACGAATTCTCGCAGGAGCATGTGCAGCCGTGATTCTTACAATCAGTGCAGTACATATAGGAACGCATCTGGAGTTACATCGGTGGCTCAGGCGGATGATATTGGGAAGACAAGGGAAAATGGGTTTGAGGATGGAAAATATGCATATAGTATATATGAAAATTCAAGTGAAGATGACAGCTATGTGGTGGCAGATGACGACAATGATGTGAATTTTGCGTGTACCAATGTGAAAGAGTTATATGCTCAGATTAAACAAGAAACGAAAGCTCCAATATTTATATTAAATGGTATTTCAGACGAATATTCTGTTGAGAACGCCTTTTATAGTAAGCTACATAGAATTCTTAGCTATCGATTAGAGAATGGTGATCAATATTTATATGTAAGTCAGCAAAAGCAGGTAGATGATACAGGAAATGGAACGATAAATGATTATAAAGAAAAAAGTGTGCATATAGACGAGTTAGATATTAATGTAGACATATATAGAAGTGCACAGGATAATAGTTTAAAATGTAGTATAGTATATCATAATGAAATATTGTCATTAGTGGCGAATATGGAATTAGAAGAGTATGAAACCATAATACGTAGTTTAGAATATCATTAGGAGGAAAAAGTATGAGAAAATTTTTGACAATACTGTTAAGTGGAATTTTAATATTAGCTCAGGGTGTCATTACATTTGCAGCGGATGAGATCGAAGATGAGCAACAATATGAAATGGTTGAAAATACAGATTGGCTACCAGGAGAGATGTCGGAAAATACGGATATTTCTACATGTACACTTTATATAGCAGATATATATACATCTATTGTAAAAGTAAGTTCTACACAAGTTAGTATATATGCAGAAACGGTATGTAGCCAAAAAGTCAAATCAATAAAAGTTATTTATATATTGCAAAAGTGGAATGGAAGTAAATGGGTAGATATTGTATCGCGGACTGCGACTGCATATGATGTGTCAAGTACACATAAAAGCTATACAATTTCTGGATTGGGTACAGGAAAATACCGTTGCAAAGCGAGTGCAGTTGCAACTGGTTACAATGGTTATGCTGAAGGATTAGCAGGTTATAGTGGTAGTATTAGTTTATAATTTTCGGTAAAATCCCCTTCCATCAGAATTCATCGATCTAATGAGAAGGTGGTTTTATACCCTTACTCTCCAACAATTTATCTTCCAAAAAGTAAGGGTTTCAGTCATTGCAGAGGAACAAGAGGCAACCGCATCCGCCGAAGTTCCCTGTGATGGCTTTTTTTGACTTCCTGTCCAGACAAAGCTTTGGACATAAAAATGTGGCGAAGAGATTCCCTCACGGGGCTTCGCCACATTTTTTAATGATTTCAGGAATGTCTGTAATTTCATCTGCACGGTATTGATTAAAGATTCCGCGTACTGCCTGGTGCAGCTGTGGCTTGAGCTCTTCAAGACCTACCGGCTGCTGGTAGAGGATCGAATTGTAGCTGGTTCCACTGACCAGTTCGAGGATCATGTACATCATAAGCTCCGGAGAGTGGTAGGTATGATTGGCATTTTGAAGCATGGTATCGTAGATGGTATGAATGGATGGAGTATCTTCGCTTGGCGTGAAGAACAGTGAATTTTTGAAAAATCCCCAGCTCAGATGTTTGGATAAGAGGCGTACCAAATTCAGATTGTGTGCCAGCTGATCTAAAATATCATCCATAATAAAAATTACCTGATCTTCAAAATCTCTGATTTCTGTGTGCTTTAGCAATGCCAGATAAGAAGTCTGAAACACCTGGCTTTGCCTTGTGGGCGATCAGGTGATTGCGGATGTCGTATTTGTCTTTGAAATAAAGATAAAACGTTCCCTTTGCCACACCTGCATTTTTTACAATATCTGCAATGGAGGTCTTGTTGAATCCATTGTCTATAAAAAGAGAGAAAGCGGAATCCAGCAGGGATTCCCTTTTTTGCTGTTTGTTGTGATCGACTTTTCTCATACCGGGATCAGCCCCCTTCCTGTCGTTGTTTCCCATATTATAAGGAAATATCCACAAAAAAGTCAAATGAAAATTGGTCATTTTTATATTTTCGGAAAGTTGCATAAAATACAAAATGACTTTTAGTCAACTTTTTGTGGAATAAATATTGACTAAAAGTCATTTTTAAGGTATAACAATAAATGACCAAAGGTCAGTAAAACGACCGGCGGAAATATGATAAGAGAGGTTAAGGGAGGAATATGATATGGAGAAGCTGGGAAGGAAGATCGTCAGGTTTCGAATTCCGATATTTATCATCGGATTGTTGTTGCTGATTCCATCCGTCTTTGGATATATCAACACAAGAGTCAATTATGATGTACTTTATTATCTGCCGGATTCCATCGAGACGATGCAGGGTCAGGATATCCTGGTGGATGAGTTTGGAACGGGAGCCTATTCGATGTTTATCTGCGAGGGCATGGAAAACAAAGATGTGGCAAAGTTAAAAGAACAGATTGAAGATGTGGAACATGTCAGCAAGGTTGTCTGGTATGACAGTTTTGCGGATATCAGCATTCCGATGGAGATGTTGCCGGAGGACATCAGAGAGGCCTTTAATGCAGACGATTCCACGCTGATGTTTATTATTTTCGATACGACGACTTCTGCCGATGAGACTATGGATGCCATCGAAAACATCCGTGCACTGGCAGGCAAACAGTGCTTCTTAAGCGGTATGTCAGCCATCGTCACCGACACCAAGAACCTGGCAGAATCCGAGGTTGCGATCTACGTACTGATTGCAGTCGTTCTCTCCTGTATCGTTCTGGCGCTGACTATGGAATCGTATCTGATCCCGGTATTTTTCCTGTTAAGCATCGGCATGGCGATTCTGTATAACATGGGAACTAATATTTTCATGGGCCAGATCTCCTACATCACAAAAGCACTGAGTGCAGTCCTTCAGCTGGGTGTTACGATGGACTACTCGATCTTCCTGTGGCACAGCTATCAGGAACAGAGGGAAAAAGGCGAAGAGGACCACAAAGAGGCCATGGCAAAAGCCATTGCTGCAACGATCAAATCCGTAGTCGGAAGCTCGATCACAACGATCGCCGGATTTATCGCCCTGTGTTTCATGAGTTTCACCCTTGGTCTTGACCTTGGTATCGTTATGACAAAAGGTGTTGTATTTGGTGTGATCTGCTGTGTTACCGTACTTCCGTCCATGATCATGATTTTCGACAATGCACTGGAGAAAACGAAACACCGTCAGCTGATCCCGGATTTTCCGAAGATTTCTGATTTTGTGGTAAAACACCATGTGATTTTTGCAGTCTTGTTTGTGGTATTATTTATTCCATTTGCTTATTTCCAGGCACATGCAAGCGTGTACTACAACCTGGATGCCAGTCTTCCGGATACGCTCCCAAGTGTCCAGGCAAATACAAAACTGTCGGAAGAATACGACATGGGTGCGGCACATATGATCCTTTTGGATAAGGATCTGGATGCAAAACAGAAATACAACATGATTGCCGATATCGAAAAGGTAGACGGTGTGAAACAGGTACTTGGTCTGGAAAGTATCATCGGACCGGCATTTCCGGAGAGTATGATCCCGGACGATGTGAAAGAAATCCTGGAGAGTGATAACTACGAACTGATGCTGATCATGAACGAATACGCGGTAGCATCCGATGAGGTCAACAGTCAGCTGAGTGAGATCAACACGATCCTGAAACAGTACGATCCGACCGGTATGCTGGTAGGTGAAGCACCGTGCACGAAAGATCTGATCGAGATCACTAACCACGACTTTGCAGTGGTCAGTGCGGTATCGATCCTGGCAGTATTCTTTATCATTTTCTTCGTATTTAAATCGATCTCCCTTCCGGTGATCCTGGTTATGGTCATCGAGGGTGCGATCTTTATCAACATGGGTATCCCGTTCCTGACGGGAACAAAACTTCCGTTCATCGCTTCCATCGTTATCGGAACGATCCAGCTGGGTGCGACCGTAGACTACGCGATCCTGATCACCAGCCGTTACGAGAAAGAGCGCGGAGAAGGTAAAAGCAAGAAAGATGCGATCCAGATTGCTCACAAAACCAGCATTCGACCGGTTATGGTATCGGCGTTCAGTTTCTTCGCCGCTACCTTCGGTGTTGGTATGTATTCTCAGATTGATATGATCAGCTCTCTGTGTCTGCTGATGGCAAGAGGCGCGCTGATCAGTATGTGTGCAGTATTATTATTCCTGCCGGCTATGTTCTGGCTGTTTGATGGAATTATTTGTAAAACCAGTCTGAATTTCAGACGGAAACATTAGGAGGAGATCGTTATGAAGAGAAAATATGTACAGGCAATGATGACAGGTATGACAGCAATGCTGGCAGTAACCGTTCCGGTAACGACTGTTGCCGCAGCGACTCCGGAAAAAGAACAGACCGTCTATGTCAATGCCGACCAGAATGGAAATGTAGAAAAAGTGATCGTCAGTAACTGGCTGAAGAATACAGACAAAGAAAGCACGCTCGAGGACAACAGCGAACTGAACGATATCACCAATGTAAAGGGTGAGGAAAGCTATACCCAGGGAAGCAATGGCAAATTGGTATGGGCCGCAGACGGCAATGACATCTATTATCAGGGAGAAACCAGCCAAGAACTTCCGGTATCGGTAAAAATGACATACTTTCTGGATGGCAGGGAAATCAGTGCTGCAGATCTGGCAGGAAAGAGCGGAAAAGTAAAGATCCGTATCGATTATACCAACAATTCTTCCCGGAACGCGAAGATCAACGGAAAGAAAGAGACAATTTACACACCTTTTATGATGGCAACCGGAATGATCTTTCCGACTGATACTTTTACGAATGTAGAAGTAACCAACGGTAAAGTGATCTCCGATGGAAATAATAACATCGTCCTGGGAATCGGGTTTCCGGGACTGTATGACAGCCTGAAACTGGGTGATCTGGATTCCTTCAAGGACAAAGAAAGCCCGGATTATGTGGAAATCACTGCAGATGTGGAAGATTTCTCCCTGGCGCTGACCGCTACCGTGGCAACTACCGGTACACTGAATGAACTGGGCCTGGATGACATCGATGATCTGGATGACTTGCAGGACAGCCTTGATAAACTGACCGAATCTTCCACCGCACTGGTAGAAGGAAGCCGTGCACTGCAGGAAGGCATCCAGGAACTGGACAGTTCCGCAGATACCTTGTGGATGGTCTGAACAGTGCCGATGACGGCGCGGGACAGTTAAAAGATGGTATTGATACCATGAACAACAGCAAAGGAACTCTGATCTCCGGTATCGATAAACTGGTAGCAGGTATGGAAAGTCTGGGAAGCGGTGCAGGAAGTTTGCAAAGTGGCGTGAAATCTTATACCGATGGCGCAGCACAGTTAAATGCCGGTATCGATCAGGTAAATACGGGAGCAAAACAGCTGAATGCGGGAATCAGTCAGTTGAATGAAAAGAAAGCAACGCTTACCGCAGGTGTTGCACAGCTTTCCGAGGGCGGAAAACAGTTGGAGAGCGGAGCAGCCAGTCTGCAGTCCGGTCTGGTGGCTTACACCGGCGGAGCCGAGCAGCTGGGTGCAGGAATCCATACATTATATGATACGATGGAAGACAAACTCGGCAATGCCGGAGAACTTCCGGGTGCGGTAAGCGGACTCATGGACGGATGCAATAAACTGAGCGCAGGAGCAGCAGCGCTGCAGGCAGGAGCAGATCAGGCAGCAGCCAGTGCTTCGAAACTGAACGATGCCGTGACAGCACTCAGCGGAGCAGTGACCGGAACCAAAGCAGCCGTATCGGCAGCACAGAGCGCTGTATCAGCGCCACAGGTTGTAACAGATGTGACAAAAGCAAGTGAGGCAGCCAGCGCAGAGGCAACGACAAAAGCAAAAGAAGCAGTGGCAGCAGAAAATGCAAAAGTAAATGAAGCAGCCAGCACACAGGCAACAGAAAAGCAGAGAGCCAATGTGGAAGCTGCTCTGAAAGCTGCAGGTGTGGATGAAGCCACAAGACAGGCAGTGTTAAATAATCTGGCAGGTATTCAGGTCAATGTGGGTGTACAGACCAGTCCGGAAGTCAGCGTCCAGGTGGATGCATCCAAGGTAAGCACTTCCATCAGCCAGGAGACAAAGACCACACTTGCAGGTGTTCAGGAGAACCTGAAGAAAGTAGAATCCGGTCTTGCCGGTGTCAGCATGACAGAAACCGAAAAACAGATGCAGTCATTGAAAAACGGAGCAGACACCGTGGCAGCAGGAACCGCAAATCTTGCCAAGAGCGCGGCAGCACTTGGCGATGCCGTAGAACCGCTGACGACATTCTCAACGATGGCACAGACCATGCTGGGAGCTGTAAATCAGCTGAAGGAAGCCAGTGATACACTGACTGCCAATGATACCACGCTGAATACCGGAGCAGCAGCTCTGACAGCCGGAACCCAATCTCTGAACAGCGGACTGACAACCCTGGCATCCGGTGCATCCGCCCTCAGTGACGGTGTCACACAGCTGGCACAGGGCTCCGCATCCCTGACTCAGGGAACCGAAACCCTGAAAAAAGGATCTGACACCCTGATCGCAAACAACAGTACCTGAAAGACGGAACAGCCAAACTGGTAGCAGGAAGCAGTGCCCTGATCGTCGGTGGCAGAGCTTTGCAGTCCGGTGGAAATACGTTAAGCGCAGGTATCCAGAAACTGGCAGACGGCGCCGCACAGCTGAAGTCCGGAACCAAAAAACTGGCAGATGGCGGCGTTCAGCTGAAAAGACGGAACCACGAAA
>ENA-OQAZ01000753-OQAZ01000753.1-human-gut-metagenome-genome-assembly--contig:-NODE-753-length-17374-cov-3.391430_pt1 | contig 17374 bp, 19 predicted proteins | sample MGYA00242737_ERZ504531 | MGnify/ENA primary metagenome ERZ504531 (study PRJEB26092, sample SAMD00036244) | human gut metagenome | host: Homo sapiens | study: EMG produced TPA metagenomics assembly of... | reverse complement strand
AAAGAAAAAGAAGGAGAAGATGAGGAAGAGCGTAATGGTAATAGGAAAAAGTCAAGTAGGATGGTATAAACACAAGGATTTCATACTTATAGATTTAATATGCTTATTCTTGTCCTTACTAATTGCACATCTGATTCGAAATGGTTCTGTTCAGAGTCTGTTCAGAGCGGGAATTTGCCGCAATATGATAAGCTTCGTAATATTGGCGGATTTATTTCTAATCATTATTTTTGAATCTTACAAAGGAGTTCTGAGAAGGGGGCATTATCAGGAATTACATTCTGTTATCCGGCAGATGATTCTGCTGGAACTGGCAAGTGGTCTGTATCTGTTCACTGTCAGTGATGGACATAGTTTCTCAAGAACTGTTCTGTATCTAATGGGAGTATTTTATGTATTCCTTTCCTATGGCACAAGAATAGCATGGAAGAAACATCTGATCCATAAAATGGCAGAAGGTGGAGAGCATTCGTTATACATTATTGTAACGAACTATGATCAGGCAGCAAAAGTAATCCAGAATGTAAAAGAACACAATTACAATCGATATAACATCAATGGTCTGATAATCGTTGATAAAAATGCAGTCGGCAGGAAGATTTCAGGAATTCCTGTAGTAGCAGAACTGGAGAATGCAGCATCCTATATCTGCCAGCAATGGGTAGACGAAGTCTTTGTAAATATAGATGAATCTTACTCATATCCGGATGAACTGATACAGGAATTGCTGGAGATGGGAATGGTAGTTCATGTAAATCTGGCAAAAGTGAAAAGTACTTCGGGACAGAAACAGTTTGTAGAAACAGTAGGCGGATATACGGTTCTGACAACCACTATGAACTATGCTACAGACAGACAGGCATTTGCCAAAAGAGCACTGGATATTCTGGGAGGACTTGTAGGATGTTTCCTTACAGGAATTATTTTTATTTTTGTAGCACCGGCTATTTACATCAGTTCGCCAGGTCCGATCTTCTTTTCACAGACACGAATTGGTCAGAATGGAAAAACATTTAAGATGTATAAATTTCGAAGCATGTACATGGATGCCGAAGAACGCAAAGCAGAACTTATGGCACAGAATAAAATGAGCGACGGGCGTATGTTCAAGCTTGACTTTGACCCACGTGTGATTGGAAACAAAATCCTTCCGGACGGAAGCAGAAAAACAGGAATAGGAGAATTTATCAGAAAAACATCCCTCGATGAATTCCCACAGTTCTGGAATGTATTAAATGGAACCATGAGCCTGGTAGGTACCAGACCGATATTACAGGACGAATTACTGAAATATGAACTGCATCATAGAGCCAGAATCGCCATCAAACCAGGAATTACCGGTATGTGGCAGGTAAGCGGTCGAAGTGATATCACAGATTTTGAAGAAGTCGTGCGACTGGATACAGAATATATCAGTAACTGGAATTTTGGATTGGATATAAAGATTTTGTTTAAGACAGTGATGACGGTTCTGAAGAGGGAAGGGTCGGTATAGGAGGATTCAACGAATGTTTTATGAAGTAGAAAACATGACTGCTGGGTTAGTTGGATACGACAGCATAAGAAAACACTTGGCCGTGTAAGCGGCAAGAGGAATTAGAAAGAAAAACTATCTGTGAAGAGCGGATGTGTACATAGATATAAAGGAGCAGAGGGGACAATATTGGTTGGAGAACATTATGAAAGATAAATTTGCAGTGTCCATGTTCGGACAAAAACGACTGTCCCGAGAGGGTGGGATAGAGATTGTTGTAAAAGAACTGTGCACCAGAATGGCACGAGATGGATGTCAGGTTACCTGTTACAACAGATCTGGTCATCACGTGAGTGGTGCAGAGTATGACAATAAAATTGAATATGATGGAATCCGACAGAAATTTGTTCCAACCATTGAAAGAAAAGGTCTTGCAGCGGTGAGTTCCTCTTTCTTTGCGGCTTTGTACAGTGCTTTTGGAAAATATGATGTGGTTCATATCCATGCAGAAGGTCCGGCTTTTTTCTCATGGCTACCTAAGATGTTTGGAAAGAGGGTTGTGGTTACCATTCATGGTATAGACTGGCAACGGGAAAAATGGAAATCAGGATTTGGCTCTAAATTCATCCGGCAAGGTGAAAAGAATGCTGTAAAGTATGCAGATGAAATCATCGTTCTGAGTAAAGGTGTTCAGGATTATTTCAGAGATACCTATGGCAGGGAGACACATTTCATTCCGAATGGTGTGAACAGACAGAAACCCGAGAAGCTGGTTTAATAACAGAAAAATTTGGACTGACGAAAGATTCCTACATATTATTTCTTGGTCGACTGGTACCGGAAAAAGGTATCCGGTATTTGGTTGAAGCGTTCAAGGATGTCAAAACAGATAAAAAATTGGTTATTGCTGGTGGCTCTAGCGATACGGATTCTTTTATGATGGAACTGAAAGAGCTGGCAAAGGATGATAATAGGATCATTTTTACCGGATTTGTTCAGGGGCAGATGCTTGATGAATTATATAGCAATGCGTATATCTACACATTACCTTCTGATCTGGAGGGAATGCCGTTGAGCCTGCTAGAAGCTATGAGTTATGGCAATTGCTGTTTGGTTTCTGATATTCCAGAGTGCGCTGAGGTTGTGGAAGATAAGGCATTGATTTTCAAAAAATCGGATGTGGATGAACTTAGAGAAAAGTTACAAGATGCCTGTGATTATCCAGAAAAAGTTAAGGAGATGAAGCGCAGGCAGCTGACTTTATCTGCAAAAAATACAACTGGGATGCTGTTATAAATGAAACGATGAAACTGTACAGGAGAAATAATAAATGAGAGTATTGATAATAAATAATCTCCTCTAACCGAACGCAGGTAGTGAGATGTACATAGTGAAAATGTCTGAAAAATGGCGATAATACGCTATAATTTATACTTTCCAAACTGCAAGACCTCCATTTTCGGTATCACTACCTGCCTTTGTATAGAGCAGATGATGTTATCATCAGCCTTTTTAAGTATCACACCCTGTATTATAATATAGCACCTCGGTAATCATTAAGATTCGGAAACGACTATGACTTTATCATACGAACGCAGGGTGGGAAACAGAGCGAGGAACACGGAGAAAAAATTAAAGATACCTGCATTATGAGAAAACACAGTGATTCAGGGGTAAAGCCTGATTTTTTTATATAAGCGAATAGGTAAAAATAGCGTAATAAGGCGTGGAGAGGAAAATGAATAGAAAAGTTAAAAACATTTTGATTTATCTTAATTATTGGAGAACAATACCGGCTTATCTATTAGCTAGAGGTAGCCGCTTTTTGGGGATAGATGTGAACAGGATATTAGCGAGTTTGACAGGCATTTGGTATGGGGGGGGGGTACACGAATTTATTTACTTTTAGCAGAATACTGATTGAAGAACCGTGTAGCAGAAATGTTGTTGAAAATAGATTACATCGTAATCCGATTAGGTGTGTGATATTTAGAATGCTATTTAAACAACTGGAGTCTTTATATATTAACACACCACCTGAACGGATAGAAGGTGGCTTGTCTTTTCAGCATGGATTTTCTACGGTGGTGGCGGCAAAACATATTGGCAAAAATTGCCGAATTTTTCAGCAGGTTACAATTGGCTTTAATGGTGCTGAGCAGCGATATTGGAAGATCGAGTTGAAGTAAGTGCGGGAGCATAGTAATTGGAAAAGTTTGTTTACATTCGGATTGTGTGGTGGGAGCAGGTTCAGTAGTTGTGAAAGATGTGCCTGAGAATACGGTAGTTGTGGGTGTTCCTGCAAAGATAATTCGATTAAATAAGGAGTGCGTTGATTGAATTTACTGTGTGAGTAGATAGGTTTGGAAATATTTATGACTGCATTTTATTACATTGAATATAAAATCGACAAATAATTAAAAGCGGTTGTTTTCAAAAATGGCAATGCGGAAATCTGTATTGCAAGCAAATGAATATATAGGAGAAGAAAAATGATAAGAATCCTTCATTCTGTCAGCAATATGGATCGTGCCGGCATCGAAACAATGCTGATGAACTATTATCGCCATATTGACAGATCGAAAATACAATTTGACTTTTTATGCAATAAGAAAAAGCCCGGCGCGTACGATGACGAAATAAAGAGAATGGGTGGCAGAATCTATCACACACCTGGTTTGAATCCGGCAAAGTATCCTTCTTATTTGAAATGCATGAAGAAGATTTTTGAAGAGAATCCGGAGTACAAAATTGTAGAAGCTCACAATGGAGCACTTGGAGTATATGCACTTCATGCTGCAAAAGTCAATCACATCCCGGTGCGTATTTTTCACGCACATGGCGCAAGCATTACGAGAGACTGGAAGCTACCAATCAAACTTGTTTGCAAAGCGTTGTTGCCGTCCAATATGAATCAGCATTTTTCTTGCGGAATCGAAGCAGCTAGATGCTATTTCGGAGAAAAGGTTGTAGAAAGAAACGATTATGAATTGATTCCTAATGCAATCGAGGTGAATCGGTTCGTTTTCGACCCAACGATAAGAAATAGAATCCGACATGACAATCATTTGGAAAACAAACATGTCGTTGGTCATGTCGGACGCTTTATGTCTCAGAAGAATCACACGTTTTTACTGGACGTTTTTGCTGAGGTTTCAAAAAGAGATTCATTAGCACATCTTGTGCTGCTGGGTGACGGTGAGCTGATGGATGCCATGAAAGAGAAAGCAAGCAATCTTGGAATAAAAGATCGAGTGACGTTTGTCGGAAATGTAGGTAATGCGAACGAATGGTATCAGGCATTTGACTGCTTTGTACTGCCATCGGTATGGGAGGGCCTCCCCGTTGTTGGCGTTGAGGCTCAGGCGGCAGACCTGCCATGCATTTTTTCTTCCGCTGTAACACGCGAGATTGGTCTGTCAGAACGTGCAAAATTTATCTCGCTTACAGAAGAAATCTCGACTTGGGCAGCTGAGATTTGTAATGCCCTAAAGCAGAGTGTACGCAATGATAACACGAAGTTGATAACGGAACATCACTACAACATTGAAATTGAAGCAAAGAAATTGCAGGAGCGATATTTACAGCTGGCTGGAGAAGTGAAATGAAAATAGGAATTTTAACACATCAATACATCAATAATTACGGCGCATTTCTACAGGCGTGGGCATTGCGGGAAGCAATCGCAGAATTATTTCCGAATGATGAAGTGCAGATCATAGATTATGTTAATCTGAAGCATTTTATCATCAATGCAGGTGGATGGTTCCGATTTTATAAAAATAAAGAGTCATTATCCGATTGGGTACAGAAAATCAGGCTACCTATAACATTTGCAAAAGCTCGAAAGAAATATATGAATCTCACGCCTATATGTTATAAGGCAAAAGATATCGAAAAGCTTGGATTGGACTACGTTGTGGTCGGCAGTGACGAGGTGTGGAATTATCGAGAAACCAAGGGCAACGCAAGGGTTAAGTTTGGCATTGGATTAAATAACGAGAGATTGGTTGCCTATGCACCAAGTGTGGGGCAAACGCATGAATTAAATGTCCCGGAATATGTAAAAGAGGGAATCTTACAGTTTAAAGCGGTTTCCGCAAGAGATCAACTAACAGAACAATTAGCAGAAGAAATTCGAAACGAAGAAATTGAGCGAGTTACAGACCCAACATTTCTTGTACATATTCCAGATGAGAAAGTTTCAAGTGTGTCGCAACCGTATATGCTGTTTTATTATTGTGATGGTTTGCCTGAGGCAGAAAAGCAGAAACTTATTGACTATGCTCATCAAAATGGAATGGCTGTGTATGGAGCAGGTGAATGTGATAAACGGTATTCTGATATAACCGTAAATCTCACACCTTTCCAATGGGTCTGGATGTTCCGAAACGCTGCTTGTGTGGTAACCGGAACTTTTCACGGAGCCGTGTTCTCTATGTTGAATCATCGTCAGTTCGCTTGTTATTTGACTAATCCGAGCAGAATACGAAAAGTATCATCGCTTTTGGAAGAATTTGGTTTGATGGATAGGCGATGTGAAGGAAAAGCGTCTGAGATTATTAAAACACTTGTTAATGAGATAGACTATATTACGGTTGAAGAAAAATTTGAAGAGCGAAGAAATAAGAGCAAAGAGTTTCTTAGGAGAGCGATTCAGTAGGTAACTAAGAAAAAAATATACAGGCTGGATGAAATTATGGGAATAGAGCTTTTTGAAAATAAAAAATCGTGTTGCGGCTGTGGTGCGTGTGCAAATATATGTCCCAAAGGGGCAATTACAATGAAACCGGATAAATGGGGATATTCCTATCCAGTTGTCGATTCGAGTCGTTGCGTTTCATGTGGGGCATGCAAAAAAGTGTGCTCTTATCAAAATGGCATTTCATTGCATGAACCGATTCGTGCTTATGCGGTAGTAAATAAAACGCAGCAGCAGCTTGAAAAATCAGCTTCTGGCGGTGTCTTTTCTGCGGTTGCAACATACTTCTTGAAAAACGAAGGCGTAGTATACGGCGCAGCACTTGATTTTGAAGGAGGGCATCCAATAGCTCACTTGGTTGGGATTGATGATGCAAGTCAATTATGGCGACTTCAAGGATCAAAGTATGTCCAAAGCGCTGTCGAGCAAACATATAAGCAGGCAAAACAAAATTTGGATGCAGGGAAAAAGGTCCTTTTTTCAGGGACACCGTGTCAAATTGCGGGGCTGTATGGATATCTGAAAAAAGAATATACCAATCTTTGGACAATTGATGTGATATGCCATGGTGTTCCAAATTTAAAATTTTTTGATGATTATCTCAGTATAGAAGGAAAAAAACGAGGTGGAGTCCCGACTGGTTATTCTTTCCGTGATAAAAAACGTGGCTGGGGAATGAACGCAAGACTGGACCTGAGATATTTATCGGGCAAAGAAAAAAGTACTTATATCCCGGCAAGACTAACATCATATAACACATTGTTCTTAGATGGTGATGTCTACAGAGAAAATTGTTATGCATGCCCGTATGCACGCAAAGAGCGCGTATCTGATATGACGATTGGGGATTTCTGGGGAATTGAACGAGAGCACCCTGAGCTGCTAAAACAGAGCGAGTTTGATGAAAAAAAGGGGATCTCCTGCATTCTAGTAAATACCCAAAAAGCTGCTGAATTGTGTGAAAAGCTGTCAGATAGGATGTATTTATATGAAAGCTCGTTCATGAAGATTGCAAAGAAAAATGGGCAGCTCGATCATCCATCAACTGAATCTGAACGTCGGAATACTGTTATGGAAATATATGAAAAATCCGGATATGATGGTGTGGAAAAATGGTTTCGTAAAAAATACAAGAAGCAAATCATTATGCACAGGGTTTATAATGCGATTCCGAGAAAATTGAGGATGACATTGAAAAATGCGATAAAAAAATAGAAAGGATAAATAGGATTATGTCGGCGAATCATATGAATCTAAAAAGAATATCACATCGTATAAAAGAAGAACTTGGATCAACGATAGAGGTTGCAAAAGTCGTGGGAATTAAGGGGGCATTTGCAACTTTTAGAGGCAAGGTAGATATTCAGATTATGGTTCATAATGGACATATAGAATATCCTAGGATAAAAAAGCACCTGATGCAAAAGCATGAGGCTATGAATGCTTATTTTGAAAAGATGTTTACAGAGATGACCGCTGAACGTATTGGAGCACTCGACATTCCCAAACAGGATGAAAATTATAAGGATTGCATATGGATTTGCTGGTGGCAAGGACTGGAAAATGCACCTGAGATTGTAAAAAGGTGCGTGGCATCTATTCAAAAACACGCCGGGAACCATAAAATTATCATGATTACCGATGAAAACTATAAGGAGTTTATCAGTTTTCCGATGTGGATTGAAGAAAAATACAAGAGAGGAATTATCACCAAAACTCATCTTTCGGATTTGTTGAGAATTTCTCTCTTAGCACGGTATGGTGGAGTTTGGTTGGATTCCACATTCTTTTGCACAGGGGACTTGGAACCTTGTTTTAAGACACCAATATGGTCTATTAAGCGTCCGGATTATCGCCACGTTTCCGTTTCTTGTGGAGAGTTCGCAAATCTCATTCGGATGTACATCTGAATATCGAAAGGTTTTTGCCATTCTGCGGGAATATCTTTTGGATTACTGGAAGCAGTATGACTATATGATAGATTATCTGTTTTTAGATTATCTGATTGTTCTTGCGAGAAAACAAAATTCTTGTGTAGATCAGGCATTTGCTAAAATCCCGTCCAACAATAAAAACTGTGACGAACTTTTGAAAGTGCTGGGGATAGTATACAATTCTGAAGACTGGGAAAACCTTAAAGAAAATACGACACTATTTAAGTTAACATGGAAGACGGATTTTCAAAAAGTTATAGACGGTAAAAGTACATATTTGGGGAAAATGTTAGGTGGAGAACTTTTCTAATAGGTTGTGCTTAACAGTATAATCTGAAAATTATAGATAAGATAAATTAGAAAACTGGAGGGGAGATTGATGATTCCAAAGGTTAGCATTGTTGTACCAATGTATGGCGTGGAGCCATTTTTAAACAAATGTGTCGATAGTTTGTTGCTCAATCATTACACGATATTGAAATTATTTTAGTTGATGATGGATCGCCAGATAGATGTGGAGAAATTGCTGAAGAATATGCGATAAAAGATAATCGTGTTAAAGTGATTCATCAAAAAAATAGTGCCTTGGTCCAGCACGAAATACAGGAATAGGCGGCTGCAACAGGTGAGTATATAGGATTTGTTGATTCAGATGATTGGGCGAACAATTGTATGTTCGAAAGACTTTATAATGCGGCAAAAAAAAATAATGCTGACATTGCTGTAGGTGGTCATTGTGATTGGAGAGAGGGAAAAGTAATTAGATCAAAACGCCATCCACTAGCAGGAAAAACTGTAATGGACAGATCCGAAATAGATGAAATAAGGAGAAATTTATATGGTCGTAGTATTGATGATAAGGTGACAGAAGCTTTTCCAATGTCTGTTTGGATTGCAGTCTATAGAAAAACATTGATTGATAATAATCAGTTGAAATTTAAAAATATAATTTCGGAAGATGTGATATTCAATATTTCAGCATATAAATTTGCAAATAAAATCACATTTACAGGCGATACAGATTATTGCTATCGGAATGAGAATCAAACATCTATAATGCGTAGCTTTTCTGAGGAGAAACTGAAAAAATACGAAGACTATCTGAAAATGCTTGGTAATATCGCAGAAGAAGAAAATAATCCTGAATGTTTGATGAGAGTTAAAAGAGCAGCAATCAATTGCTGCAGATTGTATGTGGGGCAGATCGCAGATTCAGCAGGGCTCACCTTTAAGGAAAAAAGAAAATTCATGGATATGTTTGCAAAGTCGGAAATCATATGCTCTTGTTGGGCTGATTATCCAGTTGAGAAATTGCCTTTCCAGCAAAGGCTATTCCACCAGTGTATGCAACGTGGACATTACAGAAGCGCACTGCTTTTGATTGCTATGAGGAAGACAGTGAAAAGAATAAAAGAAGCTTAAATCACTTTAGTTCATTTAAGATATTGGAAGTTCTTGTATTTCACTAGGTGAGAAATAAGATTACTATGATAATATATATAAAGCATGGGAGAAGAAAATGAATTTAAAAGATTTTCTAAAACGAGTGGTGTATAGAGAAAAAGCCACATCAGAATCATATATTAGATATTTGCGTAAAATGGGGGTGAATATTGGGGAGGATTGTATATTTTATGCTCCTTCACAGTCCCCAATAGACATTCAATATCCGTGGATGATTTCCATAGGAAATCATGTGAGAATTACAGCGGGAGTCAAAATATTGACACATGATTACTCATGGTCAGTTTTGAAACTTGCAAGTGGGCACGAGGGTGAAATACTTGGTGCGTGCGGGCATGTTGTGATAGGAGATAATGTTTTTATTGGTCGAGGCACGATTATTACAAGAAATGTGGTCATTGGGGATAATGTCATAATTGGTGCTGGGAGTGTTGTGACTAAGGATTGCGGGTCGGATGGAGTATATGCAGGCAATCCAGCACGAAAAATCACCGATATAGAATCTTTTTATAAAAAAAGAAAAGCAGCTCAGTTACAAGAAGCAAAAGAATTGGCGCGCACTTATGTTGAACGATATGGTAGAAAACCAAAGCCGGAAGTGTTTCATGAGTACTTTATGTTATTTTGTGACGATAAGGAAATTCAAAGAAATGTTGCTTTTAGTAAAAAAATTGAACTCTGTGGTAATGCAGAGCAATCATTGAATTATATGTCATCAAATTCGCCGTTGTTTAATAGTTACGAAGAATTTATAAATTATTGTCTTAAGGACTAGTGAGCCATGTAGAAAAGGAAAAATCGTAAATGAGAAACAGGTTGATAGTATCAAAAACATCTATAATTGCAGTAATCCTCTTTTTGACACAATTTGTTACGTTGCCATATTTTGCTTGGTATAATGTGTTAAAGTATATGTCTATAATTATTGTTGGAGGATATATTATCACAAAGTACAAGTGTGTTATTAGACGCAAATATGCTTTAATCAATGTTCTAGCATTTGTGTTTGGTGGGATGCTTTTGTGGACTTCCTTCCAAAATCGAAATCAAATCACAAGTAGAAATCCATTTCTTGCTGCGATAGTTTTTGTGGCGCTGCTTTTGGCGTTTTTATTTTTCATGGAGATAACAATCGAAGAAAAAAAGGTGCCACAAATTTTGAATATATTCTATAGAATGAATCTAATTGTTTTACTTGTTAATGACATTTTGATATTGGCATTTCCTGATTTGTATTTGTCTTTTGGAGAAAACTATTTCATCGGCACCAAATTTGAAGTTGTGTATTTACACTTTCTGCTTGTTTGCCTTTATATAATAAAATCTAAAGATACTGCACATAAAAATTTTACAGTTCTTGGAATGTTGCTATGGACTTTTTTTATTGGAGTTCAAGTTAAATGCTCTACAGGACTTGTGGGTACCGCGATTATGATAATTCTTATAATCGCAATAAATAAAAAAGAAGATCTTTTTTTGAATCCAGTATTTTATGTAGCTGTTCAAGCCGTGTGTTTTGGCTTTGTTTTTTTCTGTGATGCTGTTTTAAATAATCCAACAGTGGAAAACTTTGTTGTTAATATTCTGGGGAAAAATGCAACGATGTCAGGACGAGCAAATATATACATAAAAGTGCCAATGATATTAACAGGCCATCGAGCTTGGACAACGGGATTTGGTTATGCGACTAGTTATGAATTGGGCAGGAAACTAGGGGGATTTCCAGATACACAAAATGGAATACTGGAGTGGATCTGGTATGCAGGAGTCCCGACAACTATTATCATGTTAGTGTTGTTTATGGTGATTTTATATATCTCAAAACAAACGATGGCAAGAAGTAGTGAAAAAATGCGTTATATGTTAGCACTTTTGTATCTCTTGACAATTTTGGGAATGGTAGAAATTACAATTACACAAATGTATTTTGCAATTATAATATGTATTATGGGTATAGGGGTAAGTTGTTCTAATGAACCAGAAGAGAATTTGATTCATAATGCGGAATTTCTAAAGGAGTGAATGTGATGGAGAGTTGGAAAAAAAGAATAAAAAAAAATAATGCCTGATAGAATGGTGTACGCTATTTCTGTCCTGAAAGATTTTCCGACCTATTTAAAGGCAACAAGGGATAAGATCCAGATGCCAGATATCAAATTTTACACTAATGAAGAAACAGTGGATCTTATAGTTAAAGAGAAAAAATCACTTGCTAGGTTTGGCGATGGCGAATTTATGTGGATGGCGGGCGAATCCATGCCGTCTTTTCAAAGTTATTCACCTCAATTTGGACAGGATCTGATAAAGGCATTTACATCTAAGAATGATAATTTATTAGTGGGTATTCCATATGGAGTTTTTGATGCATCAAAATGTAATTTACTGGCAAGAATGCATTGGAGAATAATTAGAGCTAATTTTCTTCCGAGACTTGAAAAATTTGTTGATATGAGTCGTAAATACTGTGATGCAAGTATTACAAGACCATACATCGACTATAATGACCGATGCTTTAGTGAAGCAACGTTTAAACTATTAAAACGAATTTGGGACGGTAAAGATATTGTAATCGTAGAAGGCGAAAAAACAAAATTAGGAATGGGAAATGATTTGCTCAGCAATGCAAAAAGTATTAGAAGAATTATTTGCCCAGCAGAAAACGCCTATAATGTTTTAGACAAAATCAAAAATTCAATACATAAAAATATAGAAAAAGACACATTGATTGTTTCAGCATTGGGTCCGACAGCCTCAATTTTAGCTGCACAATTATGTGATGAAGGATATCAGTTTGTTGATATTGGGCATGTTGATGTGGAGTATATGTGGTTTTTGAATCATGCAATTTCGCGTGAAACAATAGAGGGAAAATATGTAAATGAAAGTGGCGTGAAGACGTGCTCAAATATATATGATAAAGATGAAGCTTACATTCACTCTATTATTGACAAAGTTTTAATATGATCTGAAAAGAGATATGCTAGGAAGGAGGTAATTAATAGTGGGAAAATCGGTTTCAAAAAATTCGGCTTTTAGCATGATGAATAAAGGCTTGTCTGTTATTTTTCCGCTTGTAACAGTTTCTTATATTTCAAGAGTTCTAGGAGCTTCTGGGGTAGGTGAAGTTTCTTCAGCTCAAAATTTGGCTACATATTTCAGTATGGCGGCTGCATTGGGAATACCCTCCTATGGTGTGAGGGCAATTGCACAATCAAAGAATGATAAAAATGAATGCAACCAAACCTTTTCAGAGTTATTTATAATTAACCTTATATCTTCACTTGTTGCGACAGCATTATATTTGATTGCTGTGTTTCTTCTGAAAGATAGTAACTCGAATTTAGCATTGTCGCTGGTTTTTTCTGGAATTATAATTTTTAATATCATTAATATTGAATGGGTATATCAGGGGTTTGAAGAATACGAATACATTACAATTCGTAGTTTGCTAATAAAGGTAATATCACTTTTACTCCTTTTAGTTTTTGTAAGGCGGAAGAGCGATGTGGTTGCATATGCATTTATTATTTGCTTTGGTAGCATTGGTAATTATGTGCTGAATTTCATCAACCTAAAAAAATATGTCAAAATATGTTTTCACAACATGGTATTAAAAAAACATATTGCTCCTATAATGACTTTTTTTGTTTCAGTAATTGCTATTGAAATTTACTCCTTGCTCGATGTTTCAATGCTTACTGCAATGTCTAATTCGATGTCTGTTGGATATTATTCAAATTCAACAAAAATTGTCAAAGCGGTTGCAAATACACTTACTGGAATCTCTGCAGTTTTAATGCCGAGATTTAGTTATCTTTTCAGCGAAAATAAGAAAGACGAAATAAAAAAGCTGTCAGGACAGTTTTTGAATGTTACTTTCTTGATATCTATTCCTTGCTGTATAGGCATTATTTTAACTGCAAATCAAATAGTGGAGGTTTTATTTGGGGGTGATTTCACTCCGGCAATTGCTACTATTAGAATACTAGCTGCTCTTATTGTTCTGATGCCACTGTCTGGTGGCGTGTTTTGTCAGCTGTTACTTACATCTGGAAAAGAAAAATATTATTTGTTCTGCGTCCTAAGTGGAACGGTTGTTAATGCGTTGTTAAATTATGTTTTGATTCCGATATATACGCAAAATGGAGCAGCGATTGCATCTGTTATTGCAGAACTTACTGTTTCAGTAAGTATGATTATAGTTTCTAGAAAAACTATAAAAGTAAATATATATCATAAGGATGCTCTTTCTATATTTTTAGCAGCTGCTTTTATGACGGTTATACTTGTTTGGTGTCATAGACTGACAATAGGAGTGTCTACGTGGATAAGTTTAATTTTTGAGATTTTGGTTGCAGGGATTGTATATTTTTGCTGTATTTTTATGTTTAAAAATACTATTTCAAAAAAGTTGGTAAGCATAATAAAAAGAAAAAATAGAAATTGAAGTGGAGGAAAATAATGGAGAAACGAAAGCGGGTTGATCTTGATTTAATAAGGTGTTGCGCCATTATATTCGTTATTACAGTTCATGGGTTGTCATATGCTGGGTTCTATGAACTTTCAAAACCGTCACTATTGTTGCTGATATGTCATTTAATTCGGTGCATTGTGATTACATGCGTTCCACTTTTTCTTATTTTGACGGGGTATTTAAGCTCAGAAAAAAGATATACATATAGCATTGATTATTTCAAGAAACTAATTCGATTGATTGCGATATATACTTTATGCGCATTAATATGTAGTATTCCCAAATTTATCAGAGGTGAATTTGGAGAATTCTTTGTAGCATTTTTTGAGTTCAAAGCCGCACCTTATGCATGGTACCTAGCTATGTATTTAGGACTTTACCTGCTAATTCCGATTTTGAATGATTTTTTATCTAATGAAAATATACGCGGGGGGGGCAAAAACTTTTTGTTCTTATAGTTTTAGTTGTACTTCCTACGATTACAAATAATTTTGATTTTAATTCTACTGAGTGGTGGAATGCTAGCAAGGAACAAGCATCACAGTTGTTGCCAAATTATTGGGATGAACTTTATCCTATAATGTATTATATGATAGGCGCTTATTTGAAACGATATGATGTTGTAGTAAACAAGTTGAAAAATAAAAGGCTGATATTTGGAGGCGCTTTACTCGGATTCTCGGTAATAAACTATTTTAAGAATTTGGGAAGTGCATTTGTGTGGAATTGGGCAACATCATATGGTGGCTACCAATGTTTGATAATAGCAGTGTTGTTTTTTTGTGCATTGTTGGGAATTGATACAAAAAATAATAAAATTACTTTTATAATTCATTCAGTGGCTAAATATTCATTTGGTATGTATTTAATATCATGGCCTATTGATATTGTTGTCTATAAAGTTATGAATGTATTGATGCCGCAAAGTGCTCAAATGTATTTGCTTCCGATTAGCATTTTCTGTGTTAGTGTATGCTCATATATAGGGGCTATTATTGTTACAAAAATTGCGGATGTATTAATTCAGATTGCGGGCTTTTTTGCAAAAAGTCAAAAAAGGATGCGATAATATTATGAGAAGATTGTTTTGAATGATTCGTAGTAAAATAGGAAATCCATCAATAACAACATAATTTTTTTGAACGAATAGATAGAGCTAACATCAAGCAATGAGGACAAAACAATGGGAAAATACTTTGGAACAGACGGCTTCCGTGGTGAAGCCGGAATTACATTAACAGCCGACCACGCTACAAGGTGGGGCGTTTCCTCGGCTGGTATTATAATGCTCTCCGTGAGCGCAACGGAGATAAAGAGCCTGCCCGTATCGTCATCGGTAAGGATACGCGTCGCAGCTCCTATATGTTTGAATATAGTCTGGTGGCTGGTCTGACTGCTTCCGGTGCAGATGCTTATCTGCTCCATGTCACCACCACTCCGTCCGTGGCCTACATTGCCCGTGTGGATGACTTTGACTGCGGCATTATGATCTCCGCCAGCCACAACCCCTACTACGACAATGGAATCAAACTGATCGACTGCTACGGCGAGAAAATGCCGGAGGAGACCCTGCTGCTGGTAGAGGACTACATCGATGGCAAGCTCCATGTATTTGACAAGGACTGGTCGGAGCTGCCTTTCGCTCATCGTGAGCATATCGGCTGCACTGTGGATTATGTGGCCGGACGCAACCGTTACATGGGTTATCTGATCTCTCTGGGTATCTATTCCTTCAAAGGTGTCAAGGTCGGCCTGGACTGCGCCAATGGTTCCAGCTGGAATATCGCTAAGAGCGTTTTCGATGCTTTGAGTGCTGACACCTACGTCATCAATAATAAGCCGAATGGCACGAACATCAACAACAACGCAGGCTCTACCCACATTGAGGGTCTTCAGAAGTTTGTTGTGGAGAAGGGCTTGGATGTTGGCTTTGCCTACGATGGTGATGCTGACCGCTGCCTGTGTGTGGACGAGAAGGGCAATGTTATCACTGGCGATCACATCCTGTACATCTACGGCTGCTATATGAAAGATCGTGGTAAGCTGTTAAATAATACAGTCGTTACCACAGTTATGTCCAACTTTGGCCTCTACAAGGCTTTTGATGAGCAGGGTATCGGCTACGCTAAGACTGCTGTGGGTGACAAGTATGTTTACGAGTATATGGCAAAGAACGGTTGCCGTATTGGTGGTGAGCAGAGCGGCCATATCATCTTCTCCAAGTACGCAAGCACTGGTGACGGTATTCTGACCAGCTTGAAGATGATGGAAGTCATGCTGCAAAGAAGAAGCCGATGGGTGAACTGGCAGTACCGCTGAAGATCTATCCGCAGGTGCTGGAAAATGTCCGCGTGATCGATAAGAAGGCTGCACAGAATAATCCTGCCGTGCAGGAAGCCGTGTCTAAGGTTGCTGAGGCTCTGGGCGATACCGGCCGTATTCTGGTGCGTGAGTCAGGCACTGAGCCGGTGGTTCGCGTGATGGTAGAAGCCCCTGACCATGATACCTGCCAGAAGTATGTTGATGAAGTGGTCAATGTGATCTGCGAAAAGGGATATAAGGCATAAAGTCAATGACGACTCTGGCAGTTCCCGGAGTCGTTTTGCATAAAAGGGAAAGTATAATAGATTAAATAACGGGAGGGATAAAACTATGTGTGGAATCGTTGGTTTTACAGGAAATCGACAAGCAGCACCGATCCTGCTGGATGGTTTGTCAAAACTAGAATATAGAGGATATGACTCGGCCGGACTGGCTGTCCGTGACGGAGAAAATCTGGCACAGGTCGTGAAAGCGAAGGGACGCCTGTCCAATCTGATCGAGAAAACAGATGGCGGCAAGGCATTGAAAGGAACCTGTGGTATTGGTCATACTCGTTGGGCAACTCACGGTGAGCCGAGCCAGACTAATGCACATCCGCATGTTTCAGGCAACTGCACCCGTTCTGGTTCAGGCACAGTCGAGTCTGAGGTCGTTGGCGTACATAACGGTATCATCGAGAACTATACTGAACTGAAAGAAAAGCTGCTGAAACACGGCTATACGTTTTATAGCCAGACGGATACCGAAGTGGTCATCAAGCTGGTGGACTACTATTATAAGAAGTATAATCTCGGCCCTATCGATGCTATCGCTAAGACGATGGTGCGTGTCCGTGGTTCCTACGCTCTTGAGCTGATGTTCCAGGATTATCCGGGCGAGATCTGGGTGGCACGTAAGGATAGCCCGATGATCATCGGCATTGCGGATGGTGAGACCTATGTGGCTTCGGATGTCCCGGCAATTCTGAAATACACTCGCAACGTGTATTACATTGGTAACCTTGA
>ENA-OQAZ01000751-OQAZ01000751.1-human-gut-metagenome-genome-assembly--contig:-NODE-751-length-17392-cov-6.489256_pt1 | contig 17392 bp, 19 predicted proteins | sample MGYA00242737_ERZ504531 | MGnify/ENA primary metagenome ERZ504531 (study PRJEB26092, sample SAMD00036244) | human gut metagenome | host: Homo sapiens | study: EMG produced TPA metagenomics assembly of... | reverse complement strand
TTGTCCAATACAGCGTACATAGGTTGTTTATTATGAATGAGTTTGGTCACCCATAATATAATGAATAATTCTATTTGTACGCTGTTTGACAATATTTTAATTGATATACATAAGTTTAAATCACTTCGATGTTTAAAAGTTAGCTTGATAAAATACAAAAATATAAAAATATGGATAGGACTCATCATTAAAAGAATTCATTTTTCATTTGTTATTCTATTTCTTATTCTTTAGATTTGCCGTTATAGTGTAGAAACATAGTAAAACGAAATGGAACATTTGCAGGATAGGCTGTCCAAATGGCAGGTAATGGCTTTGTCTCGCGAGTTGCATCATGATGAGGCTGGCATCGGTAAGATGTGTGACCTTATGCTTTATGCGGAAGATGCACAGTCGGCATACAATGCGGCATGGATACTGTATTATTTATCAGCAGAAGACAAAAGACTTTATGTCTCTCCTTTTTATGATAAGATTGCAGACTGGGCAATGAAGCCTTGTTTGCATATACGTCGGGGACTTGTTCTATCTATTTTGATAGAGTTGTCTACGAAGCAGAACTTCAGGACAGGCTTGTTTGATTTTTGTCTTGCCCATGCTGTCGACAAAAAGGAATCGGACAGCAGCCGCTCGATGATGATAAAACTGGCTGCAAAGATGTGCCGGTTTGTTCCGGAGCTGGCAAATGAACTGGCGGCCTGTCTTGATATGCTGGAATACGAAATGACGCCAAGTATCGTAGCAGCCAGGAGAAATGCAATGAAAGTAGTCGAATCGCTGAGAAAGAAAAATGATGAAATGGAGTAAAGTAATAGGAGTATGGTACTGTTTTATCCCACTGGCTATTTTAAATGGAGGACTTCGTGAATATGTATGGCATCGTTTCTTGTCTGAAAGCACAGCTTTGGCATTAAGCGGTGTATTACTTGCAGGATTAATTTATGTGGTAACATTTTTGCTTTTACCACCTATTAAAGACTTGACGAAAAAAGATTGTATTCTTGTAGGAGGATTATGGATGTGTCTTACGGTTTGTTTTGAATTTGGACTGGGATTGTCATCCGGTTCTTCTTGGAAAGAATTATGTCAAGCATATAATCCTATGACCGGAAATCTGTGGATATTGGTGCTATTGAGTACTTTGTGTTCACCGATGTTTGTATATAAGAACTTTAAAAAATAAGATATGACTGACAATCAAGAAAAATCATCTTTACGAAAAATCCCTAACGTAGGTTCACAGACTGAACAAGACCTGATAGCCATGGGGTATACCTCTATCGCATCACTGAAAGGAAAGAAAGCAGAGGATTTGTATGAGGAGGAATGCCGTTTGCGTGGGTGTACGATAGACCGATGCCAGCTTTATCTGTACCGAGCTTTAGAGTATTTTGTTCATACGGAAAACCCGGATAGAGAGAAATGTAAATGGTGGTATTGGAAAGATGATTATTTTTATCCCTCTCCGTGTGGAGCTAGGTGTGTGGACTGTGCGTCATTCCCAAAGGAATGCAATGGATGCAGAAAGATAAAAGGTAAGGTGTTCTGGCTTCAGTATACAGGCGATGCGGTATGTCCCATCTGGAAATGCTGTAAGGAACAAAAGCGGGAAAACTGTGGAGGATGTCCGGATTTACCTTGTGGTCGTTTTATGAAAGACCCTTCCATTTCGGATGAGGAAAATGAAGCTAATTTGAAAAAGATGATAGCTAATCTTGCAATGTATAAAAAATAAAATATACCGCACATAATTATGGAAACAGAAAGACTGATACTCAGACCGTGGCGTGAGGAAGATGCCCTTCCACTCTATAAATATGCCAAAAACCCGGCTGTAGGGCCGATTGCCGGTTGGCCACCGCACACGTCTGTAGAAAACAGCCGAGAGGTGATACGTGATATTCTTTCAGCACCGGAAACTTATGCGGTAGTGTTGAAAGAAACCGATGAACCTGTTGGCAGTGTGGGCATTATGTTTGGAGACAGCGTACACAGCGCTGACATGCAGGAAGGAGATGCAGAGATAGGTTATTGGATTGGAGTCCCTTATTGGGGAAAGGGGCTGATTCCGGAGGCCGTCAATCGCCTGTTGAGGCGTTGTTTTGAGGAACTGGGAGTAAAACGAGTGTGGTGTGGTTATTATGACGGGAATACCAAATCTCGCCGAGTAATGGATAAATGTGGTTTCAAGTTTCATCATACGGAAGAGGGCAAACCTTCTCCATTGGGTGATGTGCGGACAGAACATTTTACTTTGTTGACAAAAGAAGAGTGGGAAAAAATGAATCATTGAAACTATGGATAGTGTGGTAGACTATATTATTCGTCCTTTGTATCCAGAGGAAATCCATTTGTTGAGGGATTTTCTTTATGAAGCGATTTTTATTCCTGAAGGAGTTGAACCTCTGCCAAGGGATGTGGTGGATTTGCCTGAGCTGAAGCTATATATTCAGACTTTGGCAAGGAACAAGATGATTGCTGCTTGGTTGTCGAGTATGATGGTAAGGTGGTTGGGGCAGTGTGGACACGTATTATGAATGATTATGGTCATGTGGATGATGAAACTCCTTCACTTTCCATTTCTTTATATAAAGAATATCGGAATAAAGGGATGGGCAGACAGCTGATGAAGGAGATGATGAAACTGCTGGAAAGTAAAGGCTATCATCATGTTTCTCTTTCCGTTCAAAAGGCTAATTATGCTGTTCGTATGTATTTAAAACTTGGATTTACAATTATGAAGGAAACTGAGGAGGAATTTATTATGGTGAGAGATATAACGAAAGAAGCGAGTAATTATCAACGTTTTTTGTCTGGTGAGTATTGTAATAGATTGGATTCTGAGGTTTTGAATATGATTATACAGACAAGGGAACTTTTATCAATGCTTGATAATATCACCTTGTCAGAAGAAGAAAGAACTGCATTGTTTGTTCGCATGCTGGGCAAAGTCGGAAAACATTCCAGTATTGGCCGAAATTTTACTTGTCAGTGTGGAAAACATATTTTTATTGGTGAAAAAACAATCATCAATGACAATTGTACGCTGATGGATGAGAACTATATTTACATTGGTAGTAAAGTTTTGATAGCTCCTCACGTACAGTTTTATACAGCCACTCATCCTGTGGGTTTTGAAGAGCGTTTTGTAGAGGACTGGAATGAAAACTCTGGAGAATTGTTTTTTAGAACGAAAGCCTTGCCTATTACGGTAGAAGATGAAGTGTGGATTGGTGGTGGAAGTATTGTTCTTGCAGGAGTGACTATTGGTCGGGGAAGTGTAATAGGTGCGGGAAGTGTAGTTACAAAATCTATCCCGGCACATTGTGTTGCTGTGGGCAATCCGTGTAAAGTCATTAAATGGTTAAAGCCTAACTATAACATTCGTCCGCTTAAAGAAAAAGACATTCTGGAAATGCAGCATTTGTTCCGCTCTACTGTGCTTAATGTGAATTTGAGGGACTATACAAAAGAAGAGGTAGCAGACTGGGCTTCTTGTGGTGATGACTTGTTGCACTGGAAAAAACTTTTGTCTCAACATCATTTTATTGGGGCCTTTGATGAACAAGGTAAGATGGCTGGTTTCTCTTCTATGAATAAAGAGGGGTATTTACATTCCATGTTTGTACACAAGGATATGCAGGGCAGGGGAGTAGCTACCCTGTTGCTTTCGGAAGTGGAAAAGATGGGCAAAGCGTATGGAGTTGATGAAATTACCTCGGAGGTCAGTCTGACTGCAAAACCGTTCTTTGAACAAAAGGGCTACAAAGTAGTTAAGTCACAAAAGTGCAGAGCCAATCAGTTGGAACTGACAAATTTCGTCATGTGCAAGCAGATTCTTTGATTTATCAGACTACTTTTGTGGTTACAAGTGTGTTGAGCTTATTTCATGTTGAAGCTTTTCCAAGAACTGGGCAGCATGAGCTCCGTCCATTTGTGTATGATGAAACTGAAATGACACGGTCAGGTGTTTTCTGAAAAAACGTTTTTGAATTTTCCCCATATCAGGAATGGATTATTGAAAATACCGCTGTACATGCCAACTGCACCGTCTATCTCGTAGTTCACGAGCGCAGAAGTACCAATAACCATGCTTTCCGTTAAATCGTGGTTCTGACAGGTTTCGGCCACTTGTTTGGTTAGCTGGAGGTAGTTGTGATTAAACTGATTCAGGTCTTCAGAAAAAGGTATGTCGCATGAGCTTACCTCTCCATTCTTGTTTGTTACAATTGTATTAACAGCGATTGTATCATATTGAATCAGCTTTTTGCCAACTGGAAGCATATAGAATTCCTTGATGCCGGAAGCTGCTTTACCAATGCACCAGCACATCAGCATGTTCAGTTTTAGTCCTTTCTTTTTACTGATTCTTACAAGATTAGTTACATCAAGTGTCTTGAAAAATGTGACCATTGGCATAGGGGCCTGCATCCACATTTTGTATGCGTATGCACGTGTCGTTAAGGCGGGGTTTATTTCTCTCATTTTTGTGTGTACTTTAAATTAGAGCACAAAAATAAAACAGGCCTTTGATTACGGATAGAATAAAAGAGACATTATATTGGAGTAGTAAATAAATCGGAATATGGCTCGCATATTTTTATCAGTGATAAGGGGGTATATCTGCTTAATTCCCTGAATTCTCTTATGAAATGCGATTGGTCTGAATAACCGCATTGATAGGCTATCTGGGTTTGACTGATATTTTCAGTCTGATTCTGCATAAGCTTAAGGGACTTCTGAAAACGTACGATTCGTGCATATTCTTTCGGATTCATCCCGACTGTCGTAAAAAATATGCGTTCAAATTGTTTCTTGCTCAGGCAGGCAATAGATGCCAGTTCTGAGATTGGAGTATTGGGAGTAGAATACATTTGATGAACGACTGCCGCAATCCGGTTTATATCCACTTCACGTTTTGTGGTAAAGTTGGTTCTTAGTTGTGAGAATAACCATTGTTCGATAAGACTTATACAGAGGTCATTATCGTCACAATCAAAAATTCTCGTCGCAAGACAATTTAATTTCTTGTTCTCCAGTCCATAACCGGAGACTTCCTGATTGTAGAATACAGAAATGGGAATATTAAGAAAAGCACTCATGGCATAAGGATGAAATACAACTACAATCATTTCGACACTATCTTCTGCACTGATATGGGATGAGAAATTCACCTGTCCACTAATAGTCAGTCGATCCTGCTTTGTGTTTAATTCCGGAATATATAAAGCTGATTTCTTATGAAATATGAGTTGGGGGCAACCGATTGGGAAGGTGTAAGTCTTTATCGGCTGATTACTTTCAAATATCCAATAATATCTGACGTAATCTTGTAATAATTGGCATGGCTTGTAAAATTTGAATCCCTCTGTCATTGCTTTTCGGTATTCAGTTAGACAATGTACAAAAATATTGAAGATATTTCGTTATTTTTGAATTTTGAAAATAATAATTAATCTTGAAAGATAATGAATTTGTAAGGTGCAAATTGAAACAACAAGAGATGGAAATACATAATTTACTGGATGCAAAATCAAGAGCCGAATTGCGTGAATGGCTCATGCAGAACCATAAAAAGGAAACGGAATGCTGGGTAGTGGTGAAGCGTGGAAGGCCTGTGGATGATGATACGTTCTGGTACATTGATGCTGTAGAAGAAGCGCTGTGCTTCGGCTGGATAGACAGCACTACAAAGAAAATGGCGGATGGCGTAACAGCCAGAAGCTTTGCCCACGAAAGCCACGAAGTAATTGGTCGGAGCTCAACAAGGAAAGATGTCGCAGAATGGAACGGTTAGGGCTGATGAAAGATGCTGGAAGAGCCGTTCTGCCGGACATGTCACCGCAAGGTTTTACCATAGATAAGGATATATTGCAAAGATTACAATCCGATTCTGTAGTATGGAATAATTTCTGTCAGTTACCGGATTTATATAAACGGGTAAGAATTGATACCATTCAAATCAAGAGGAATCAGCCAAAACTTTTTGAAAGCCGCTTGAATAAGTTTATAGAGAATACACGAAAAGGGCTTCTCTATGGGGAATGGAATGATAATGGGAGATTATAAGAATACAAAAAGTATCAATCTGTCTCTATTTTCATTACCTTTGTGACATAGATGCTAAAAATAAAGATTGTTCAACACTATGAAATGGCAAGTGTGCATATAGCTGTGCATAATAATAGCATTCTCAATACAGGCTATTAATAATATATAGGTTTGTGATATAAGTCTGTATCTCTCTATTTTGCCATTATATCAAATTATTACATTATAAATAAGTTGTGTCATCGGTTGACATGACTTGTAGTATTTTATCATGTTGAACAATGAATTATACGTATAAAAATATATGGCTCATCAACTTTCCGGTTATGATGAGCATTCTTATCGAACAACTTATAAATATAACTGATGCCATTTTCTTAGGTCATGTAGGTGAAATAGAATTAGGAGCATCTGCACTTGCCGGAATCTGGTATCTTACCATTTACATGCTCGGCTTCGGATTCAGTTTGGGGTTGCAAGTGGTAATTGCACGGCGTAATGGTGAGCGACATTATCAGGAAACTGGTAAGACTTTCTTTCAGGGATTGCTTTTCATGGTGGGTTTGGCAGTTTTGTTGTGTACTATTTCGAAAGTTTTTTCACCCATGATTCTAATCCAACTGGTTGCATCAAAGAAAGTATATTCTGCGGTTATTAACTATTTGGACTGGCGCATTTGGGGATTGATGTTTTCTTTTCCATTTCTTGCGTTACGGTCTTTCCTGGTCGGTATCACACTAACAAAGCCTTTGAACACAGCTGCCTTTACTGCCGTATTGGTAAATATACCTTGTAATTGGCTTCTTATATTTCATTTCGATATGGGAATAGCCGGTGCTGCAATAGCATCTTCATTTGCAGAATTATGCTCATTGGTAATATTGTCTATCCATGTTTTACGAAAAATGGACAGAAAGGTTTATGGCCTGAACTGGCAGTTTGATAAAAATATATTGCGCCATGTCTGTCAAGTTTCTATTTGGAGTATGTTCACCCCGTTTATAGGGGTGGCTTCATGGTTTGCTTTCTTCGTAGCCATTGAACACTTGGGAGAGATTGAGTTGGCGGCAACGAATGTCATACGTAGTATATCTACTCTGTTTTTTGTGATAGTTAATTCATTGGCGGCAACTACCGGTTCATTGGTTAGTAATCTGTTGGGAGCAAGACAAAAGCATCTGGTTATCCCATTATGTAACAGAATTATTCGTTTAGGATATGCTATAGGTTTCCCCCTTATTGTTCTTTGTATTATTTTCAGCAATTATATTTTTTATATTTATTCAGGAAATGGAAACTTAATACAGATGGCTCGTTTACCGTTTATAGTAGCCCTGTTGAATTATGCTTTTGCCTTACCTGGTTATGTATATATGAATGCTGTAACCGGAACCGGTGCTACGCGTATCACTTTCATATTTCAGACTGTAACTATTGTAGCTTATCAGATTTATTTATGGTCAATAAGCTATTTCAGTACATCTCTTTCTGTATATTGGACCGCTGAATATTTATATGTGATATTACTTGGACTACTCGCTGTTATCTATCTCAAAAACAAGAACTATTAAAAGTTTGAATTTTCTGACTTCGCGTCACCCTTTTAGAGTGATGCGAAGTCAGAAAACTATCTATCAACATCAACGTATTGTAAAATTAATGTTTTGATATGATGAGGTCAGGAATTGATTTTAGATTACATGGAATCCTTGTCGGAAAGTGTTGACGGATTAGATTTCATCTAATCCTCTTTAATACCGTATTGGGCACCGTAAAGCCGCAGTGCGTCATGAACCGCCTTTTCTCCGAATTGTTGTATCATATCTTCCAGGTCGTATTTCAGTGCTTTATCGTCATGAGGGGTGAGACACATGACGCGCGACTCCATGTCGCAGTAACCAGGCAGCCTGAGGAACATACCTTGCGTAGACTGGTTGTGCAGTGACCACGCCGTTATCGGATATCGGAACGAGGTCGCTTCGCAGAACATATAGGCCATATCCTTGACATTGGAGATGTCCCAGCGGTCGAGTGGCTGATTGAGCTTTTCGCTTCGTTGAACATACAGTACATATTCTGTACGTTCGAGACATTCCAATCGTTCAGCGGCTGGTTGAAGCTCGAGGCTTTGGAGAACATCTCGCGCATATCTTGCACATTTGAGACGTCCCAGTCGTTCAGCGGCTGGTTGAAGCTCGAGCTTCGCAGAACATTTCACGCATGTTTTGTACGTTCGAGACATTCCAATCGTTCAGAGGTTGGTTAAATGCTGATGCGCGCACGAACATCTCTCTCATATTTGTGACGGCTGATACGTTCCATGCACCGACAGACTGGTTAAAGCTCTTTGCCATATCGAACATGTAGCACATGTCAGTAACGCTGGAGACATTCCACGAGTTCAGATTCTGATTGAAGGAGAAGGCACGGTAGAACATGTACTTCATACTGTGAACTTTTGAAACGTTCCAGCCATCGAGCGGCTGGTTGAAGTGCTCTGCGCAGGAGAACATGTTGCTCATGTCTGTTACGCTGACCACGTTCCATTTCCGTAAAGGCTGGTTAAAGCGTTCGGCTTCGTTGAACATGAAACTCATATCCGTAACAGATGACACGTCCCAGGCTTCAAGTGGCTTATTAAATCTGTGTGCTCCTTCGAACATGTGGGACATATCCCGTACGTTAGAGACATCCCAGCTGCTTATGTCGTGGTTGAAGTAGATTGCGCTGGCAAACATGTGCTTCATCGTTACTATATTTGATGTATCCCATGTCTCGATACCGGCGAAGTTACTGCGTTTAGACTTTCGGAAGAGGCCTTCCATGTCGGTTATCAGAGATGTGTCGATATTGGCGAGCGGCATTTTTGCACCCATGTCCAGAAGTTCTATCAGCTCGCGTTTGGAGCGGGGCTTGCACTTCACGTCTCCCACATTGGTGCGGACGGAACCTATCAGCTCCGGATGGGCCGCTTCAAGTTCGCGCATATATTCCGCGGTGTGTTCGCTGCCGTAGCGTGAGAGTTCCGTGTATACTTCCGCCGGGTGGAGCTTGTCCAGTTTTTCTTTCAGCCTTGCGCGGCAGTTCTTTTTGGTAGCAAGGTGGAAGCAAAGCGTCAACGTCTTGACGTCGGTGAATTTCGGAGCGTACAGGAACATATTGCTTATGTCGCAGAACCGCGGTATCAGCCACATATCGAGCGACTGGCTGAAACTGCGTGCGTTTTTAAACATACGTTCGGCATCTTCTACGCGGCTCACGTTCCAGCGGTCGAGCGGCTGATTGAAGCTTTTTGCACCGTCGAACATGCGTAACATATACCGCACGTTCGAGACGTCCCAATCATTCAGCGGCTGGTTGAAACAGACCGCCCCCTCAAACATCCCTTCCATCCTTATTACGTTCGATGTATCCCACATGCCGATATTCTGATTAAATTTGGTGCAGCCGGCGAACATCCACGCCATTTCACGGACTTCCGATGTATCCCATTTGTCGAGCGGCTGGTTAAACTTCTCGGCTTCGCAGAACATACATGAAATTTTTTGGACCTTTGAGACGTCCCAATCATTAAGCGGCTGATTAAAGCTGCTGCAGCAGCCGAACATCGACTCCATATTTGTTACGGACGATACGTCCCAATCCTCTAACGGCTGATTAAAATTGCTGCAGCCGCAAAAGATGCATTCCATGTTCGTTACGGACGAAACGTCCCAGTTTCCTATGGGATGGTTGAAATATTTCGCCCTGAGGAACATTCGCTCCATCGTAGTGACGTGCGATGTGTCCCACGTTTCCAGTCCGTCGAAGTCGGTACGTTTTGAATCGCAGAACAGCAACTCATATCCGTTATTAGAGATGTATCGATGTCGCCGAGGCAAACAGTCTCATTGTTCACTAGCTCCCTCAGTTCTTTCAAACTGCCGGTTTGTACAGTTTACTCATAATTATGTTCCATATATTTGTAAATACCAATAGAAAAGTACACCATTGGTTAACTGAACAGTGTACTCATAAAAAGATTTTTAAAGGAAGGAAAGAAAAGCCGAAATTAAATCAACTGAATAAATTAAATTTGGGGTTTCTTAACTCAAAAGGATTGTCAGGCTATGATTGTGGAAAGATAAGCCTTTTCAGCTAACAATCCAAAAAGAAAACACAGAGGCCACGACCTTCACGGTCGCAGCCTCTTTCTCAAACAACCAATAAGAAATAAGAGATAATCCTTTAGGGGATGGATTATCTGATGAACAGCAGTTCTCTGTATTTGGGTAATGTCCACATCTGATCATCCACAATCAGTTCCAGCTTGTCGATGTGGTAGCGAATCTGTTCCAGCATCGGAGTAATCTTGTCGTGATATTCGATGGCTTTTGCACGTTCGTCTACAATCTTGTTGGCTACTTTTCGGGCTTCTACCATAGTATCTACGTGTTCTTTGATGTAAGAAGTGTGTTCTGCAATCTTACGGATGATGGCCATGTTTTCAGCAGACAGCTTTTCGGCCTCTTCTGTAGGGAAGATTTGCTTCATCTTGTAGACATTGTCAATCAGTTTGCTCTGATATTCAATGGCTACTGGAACTACGTGGTTCATTACCAGGTCGCCCAAAACGCGAGCCTCAATCTGGATTTTCTTGGTATAGGTTTCCCATTTCACTTCGTTGCGTGCTTCGAGTTCCTTGCGGGTCATGACACCGGCAGATTCGAACATGCGTACGCTGTCTTCTGTCAGATACTGGTCGAAGATGACCGGACAGCTGGTTTCGCAATCCAGACCACGGCGTGCTGCTTCTTCTTTCCATTCGTCGCTGTATCCGTTGCCGTCGAAACGGATAGGTTTGCTAATCTTGATGTATTTACGGATTACCTGAATGATGGCCGAAATCTTCGGTTCGCCTTTTTCTATCAGTCGTCCACTTCCTTCTTGAATTCGGTGAGTTGTTCGGCCACGGCCGTGTTCAGGGCAATCATGGCACTGGCACAGTTGGCTTCAGAACCTACGGCACGGAATTCAAAGCGGTTGCCGGTGAAGGCAAATGGTGAAGTACGGTTACGGTCGGTATTGTCAATCAACAGTTCCGGAATCTGCGGAATGTCGAGTTTCATACCGTGTTTACCTCCTAAGGCAATCAGTTCGTCGGTTGAACTGTCTTCCATGTGGTCGAGTACTTTGCTCAACTGGCTGCCTAAGAAGGAAGAGATGATGGCGGGAGGTGCTTCGTTGGCTCCCAGACGGTGTGCGTTGGTAGCGCTCATGATGGAAGCTTTCAGCAATCCGTTGTGGCGGTACACAGCCATCAGGGTGTTGACGATGAACGTGATGAAACGCAGGTTCTCTTCCGGAGTCTTTCCCGGAGCCATCAGCAGGGTACCGGTATCTGTACCGAGTGACCAGTTGTTGTGCTTACCGGAACCATTGACACCCTTGAACGGTTTTTCGTGCAGCAGTACACGGAAGCCGTGTGTGCGGGCTACTTTCCGCATCAATGACATGATGAGCATGTTATGGTCTACGGCCAAGTTACACTCCTCAAAAATCGGAGCCAATTCAAACTGGTTAGGAGCTACCTCGTTATGGCGTGTCTTCACCGGAATACCTAATTCGAGTGCCTGGATTTCAAGGTCTTTCATGAAAGCTGCCACACGGGTGGGAATAGCACCGAAGTAATGGTCTTCCAACTGCTGGTTCTTGGAGGCTTCGTGTCCCATCAGCGTACGTCCTGTCAGCAACAGGTCCGGACGTGCGGCATACAAACCTTCGTCTACCAGGAAGTATTCCTGTTCCCATCCTAAGTAAGCCATCACTTTTTTTACATTCGGGTCGAAATAGTGGCAAACGTCTACTGCTGCTTTGTTGACTGCACGGAGGGCTTTCAGAAGCGGAGCTTTGTAGTCGAGTGATTCACCAGTATAGGCAATGAAGATGGTTGGAATGCACAAGGTGTCGTCTACTACGAACACAGGTGATGAAGGATCCCATGCGCTATATCCGCGAGCCTCGAAGGTGTTACGGATTCCACCGTTCGGAAAGGAAGAGGCATCCGGCTCCTGCTGCACGAGCAGCTTTCCGGAAAATTCTTCCATCATGCCGCCTTTCCCATCGTGTTCCACGAATGCATCGTGCTTTTCGGCAGTTCCTTCTGTCAACGGCTGGAACCAGTGGGTATAATGGGTGGCTCCCAGTTCTCCAGCCCATCGTTTCATTCCGGCGGCCACTTCATCGGCAATGTCCCTGTCCATTGGTGCCCCGTTGTCCATGGCATCCACCAGTCGGGCATAAACGGTGCTGGGCAGATACTTGAACATTTTTTCACGGTTGAACACGTATTTCCCGAAATATTCACTCGGACGGCCGTCAGGTACAGCCACGGGTTGCGGCTTGGCCTGAAACGCTTTTTCAACGACATTGAATCTTAAACTTGTCATCATACTTCAATTTTTTCGTTAGTTGTTATTCAGTTATTCTGTTATTTGTCTTTTTGTGTTGCCGGAAAAGCCTGACAGTTGCTTTTCCGGCAGCAAAGAATCATTATCGGTTGTAGCTGATTCCCCATGCTCATAAATATCCAGCCCTTCTTCCTCTACCCGTTTGTCTACCCGGATGCTATCATCCTGTCTGTGACCTTGAACAGCAGATAAGTCATGACTGCGCTGAATACGATGGAAATCAAAGTAGCTGCCACTTGTATCCACAGCTGGTGCCAGTCACCGTAAAGGCTCCTTCCGCCCCTTCTTCGCCTGTAATGAAACGGGTGGCGAAGACACCGGTCAGGATAGAACCGATGATACCGCCCACTCCGTGCACACCGAAAGCATCGAGAGTGTCATCGTATTTCAGCTTTGGCTTGATGACGGCTACCATGTAGAAACAGACTATCGGGGTTATCAGTCCGATGAAGAAGGCTCCCAGAATACCGGTGCTTCCGGCAGCGGGTGTGATGGCTACCAGTCCTGATACTGCACCCGTACAGGCACCTACGGTAGTCGGCTTCTTGTTGTAAATCCAGTCGATAGCCATCCAGGTAAGCGCAGCCACACAGGTAGCCAGGTGTGTCACCAGAAAGGCATTGGCGGCGATACCGTCGGCACAAAGGCCGCTTCCGGCATTGAAGCCAAACCATCCCAGCCACAGAAAGGCGGTTCCCATAAAGACGAAGGTGATGTTGTGCGGAGCCATGGGATGTCCAATCTTATAATCGCGCCGTTTCCCTATCAGTATGGCCATGACCAGGGCTGCGATGCCGGCATTGATGTGTACCACGGTTCCACCGGCAAAGTCGATGGCACCCATCTGCTGGAGAAAACCTCCTCCCCATACCCAGTGGGCCATCGGTATGTACACCAGGATGCTCCAAAGCACTGTAAACATCAGGAAACCGGCAAACTTGACCCGTTCCGCAAAAGCTCCCAGAATCAAGGCGGGAGTAATGACGGCAAACATACACTGGAAGAGTACGAACATCAGTTCCGGAATCCGGCCTGTAGTCAGGCTGGAAGTAGTGATTCCTTGCAGGAAGAGCTTGTCGAAACCACCGATGAAATGTCTCCAGACGCTGTCAGTCTCCATCAGGCTGCTGCCAAATACGAAACTGTAGCCGAACGCTACCCAGAGTATGCTGACTGCTCCTACGATGAGCAGACTCTGCATGATGATGCTCAAGACATTTTTCTGTCTGACCAGTCCGCCATAGAACAAGGCAATGCCCGGAATAGTCATCAATAGAACGAGCAGGGTGGCCACGATTATCCAGGCCGTATTCCCTGAATCCAGTATCATAGTTGTATCCATATATCAATTCGTTTTAGTTGTAAATGTATTGTATAGTAGCTTGTAAAACTTTTATTTCTCCTGTTCGGCATTGTAGAGGGCGATGTCGCCCCGTTCTCCGGTGCGGATGCGGATGGAGTCTTCCACGGGGATGATAAAGATACGTCCGTCGCCGATTTCTCCGGTACGGGCCGATTTCATGACAGCTTGTACGGTCTTCTCCACATTTTTGTCACGTACTACAATGGAAATCAGGATGCGTTCTATGGAACTGGTGTCATACACCACTCCCCGGTAGATACGACCTTCACGGGTCTTTCCGACACCTCTTACTTCATAGTAGGAGAACCATTCGATGTCGGCGGCCAATAATGCCTCCTTTACTTCTTCGAATTTGGTTCTACGGATGATTGCCTCAATCTTTTTCATAATAAATTGTATTTGTATTTTGTATTGTTTGTTATCCTATATAATCTTTTTTGCCTCTTGAAATCACTAATCCTATTGATGTTGTATTGTATTTGTATTGTAGTATATCTTTTGGGTTAGAAACTTATGCCAAACACAAAGTAGGCTCCTTCTGTGGCTGGATTCCAAATGGCCTGTGCAAATACGGGAAGCGAGTAGGAATCTGTGATTTTGATTTCCTTGCTGGCTCCGAGGCATATATTTGAAACTTCAAATCCGCTTGCCCCATTGTTGTAGAAACTGGTTTCCCATGGGGTAGCACCTATTTCTGCCGACCAGTCCAGACCACCTAACTTGAAGGGGGCTGCGATGCTGAAGTAGGAAGAATAAGCACGGTCACCGTTTGCTTTTACGCCATCAGCTCCTGCAAAGTTTGTATACCAGTTCACGGCTAAGGGACCGAAATCGTAACCTACTTGTGCTTCGAACACATGTGAAGTGTTGTGGGCACCATAGTGAAAATACTCAGGACCGCCATCAAACCAATAATCAGTGACAGATACGCTGAATCCTCCTGTACTGTATCCAAAAGTAAGGTCGAATTCCTTGGTATCTTCTTTATCCAGTCCTACAGAACCCCAGCCTGAAAGGGAGAAGCCTTTGTAGGATACGGAAGCAGAAGGTTGGATGCTCACATTTCCTAAATCCTGTCCACGCCAGATGTATCCGCTTACAAGGTCAGCTCCAATATCAGCTTCTACTTTGTTTTGTGCCATTGAAATGACTGGAATGCCTGTCATTAAAAGCAGTGCGATTCCGGTAAGTTGCATTCTTTTCATTGCTTTCGTGTTTTTAGTTAATGTTTAAAACTCTTTACTTTTAGTTGTAGTGTCTTTTTGTATTGTATTTAGATGTATTGTCTTTCTTTTTGTTTTATCGATATGCAAATATACTTTCTTTTAGCTGTTCTTAAGCACAAAAAGGTGTGCTTTCTTCTTTTATATTTTCCGTAGTGCAAAATTACTTGTTTTTACCCTATTTTAGGTTTAAGTTTGAAATATTTTTCATTGATTTTTTGCGAATTTGTTTTTCCGGGAGAAAACTCTCAGAGAAAAAATATTCTTCTTTCGACGATGAAGAGGAGGAAGTTGGAAATACGGAGCTGTTTTTTCGTATTTTTGTAGGGTTTTAATTGAAAAAGCATGTTTCCGAACGTATATTTGTTTAATCCGGATTATGATATGGCGATGGCCGCTTTCACTCCTTATTATAAGTCTCCTGCAGAGATTATGCGTATGATTGCGGATTTATCTGTTCTTCCATGGTGGTTTGCCGAAGAAGGAAATTGTGTGAAGGTGGAGAATATGGCTCTTGTATCTCTTTTGCAGAAGCAGTTGAGAGAGGTGTGTGGAGGAAGCATGGAGGTGGAAAGAAGGCTCGATGAGTTATTGCCACGTGCTGCTTGGACGGCAGAATGGCTTCAGTTCGTTATATTCCTTGGGGATGGACACCTGCTTGGTGCATCGGCTCAGACAGGAAGGAGTAGAAGAATGCTTTTTGCCTTCGGAGGAAGCTGTCAGGCGTTTCCGTTTTCTCTCGTCTCGTCAGCGTTGTCTGGAGGTATTGCCTGAATTACTGAAAATAGACGGGACTTGCGGGGAGATGAAAGCCTGTGTATCTCTGTCTGAACTGGAAGCGTTTCTGCAGGAAAGAGGAGAATTGGTATTGAAAGCTCCATGGTCGGGAAGTGGGAGAGGACTGCTGAAAGTATCTTCTGCCAGTTGGAATACGCAACTGGCTGGGTGGGCCGCACGTATTCTGAGGGTACAGGGAGCTGTGATGGCGGAACCCATTTATGATAAAGCGGTTGATTTTGCGATGGAGTTTTATGTGGAGAAGCAGAATGGAGTCCGTTTTGCTGGTTATTCTTTGTTTGAAACAGATGCCCATGGAAATTACAAGCTTAATCTTTTGTTATCGAATACAGAAATTGAGCATCGGTTGTCAGCGTATGTATCTCGGGAGATTTTACATGAAGTAAGAAGCTGTCTGCTTTCCGCGCTTCAACGGTTGCTGAAGGATGATTATGAAGGGTATTTGGGAGTAGATATGATGATTTGCCGCGTTGCAGGAGGGTATGTGGTGCATCCGTGTGTGGAAATCAATCTTCGCATGAATATGGGAGTGGTGTCTCGCCTGTTTTTTGATCGTTATGTTTCTCCTTCTTCTTCGGGGCAATACGTGGTGGAACATTACGGGGCTGAGGGGGAGGCTTTGGAAAATCATCACAGGTGTTTATCTGCCTATCCGTTAAAGATTGCTCAAGATGGGCGTATCCTTCAAGGGTATTTGCCACTGACTCCGGTACAGGCAACCACGCATTATCAGGTGTATGTGGTGTTGAGTGATGCGGGAGTGTAAAGAGAATCATTCGCTTTTTAAAATAAAAAACAGACCGTTTTGAATGTGAAAGCATCAAAACGGTCTGTTTTTATTTAGGATTCTTATTCAACTAAGTATTAGAAGAAGAGGTAGCGCTGGTCTGCAACTTTTGCTTTCTGATACAAGTCATTGATTAACTGGTTACCTGCAATACGCACAGCCATGTTAGTCAATGTAGTTTCTTCTTGTTTTGCATCAAACTTCTCGCTTCCTTTTTCTTTTGCGTATACCTGAATCATGTATACTCCACCATTACCTTTGATAGGTGCGCTTACCTTGTTGGCAGCTGTCTTAGCAGCTACAGCACCGATAACCGGTTCGCTGCTGCGCGTAACTGAAATGTAAGCAGGAGCACTGAATGTAACGTGTTTTACAGAATCACTTACAGCATCCTTCATTCCCTTCACCTGAGCAATGGAGTTATACTTCTTCATTTCTTCCATAATCTTTTCAGCTTTCTTATCGCGGCGGATTTCAGCTCTCAGCATTTCAGCTACTGAGTTGATGTCGCGATAACCGGCTTCATGAATCTTGTCAAGAGCAACTACCATCAGATGGTCATTTTCACCACATTCATACAGCGGAGAAACTTCACCTGGTTTCGCAGCAAAAATCCATTTCAGTGCTTCACGAGTAGAACGTACGCCACCTACATAGTGTTCTGCGCTTGAAAGGTCTGTGCGAGGCATCAGTGTATAACCGCTTTCTTCTGCATTCTTCA
>ENA-OQAZ01000750-OQAZ01000750.1-human-gut-metagenome-genome-assembly--contig:-NODE-750-length-17406-cov-2.029631_pt1 | contig 17406 bp, 17 predicted proteins | sample MGYA00242737_ERZ504531 | MGnify/ENA primary metagenome ERZ504531 (study PRJEB26092, sample SAMD00036244) | human gut metagenome | host: Homo sapiens | study: EMG produced TPA metagenomics assembly of... | reverse complement strand
CTGTTGGTGTTTGTGTTTAAAAATAGAATAATAAGATGCTAGGGTGCTATGTGCCAGTGCACATGTTTCGCACGACCGAAGCGGAGCGTAGAAGGATTGTGGGAGTGCAACGCATGGAACAATCCGCAGGTATCATAATTTAAGAAACATTATGGGCAAGCAGCAAAGCGGATTGCGAATATCCGCTTAAATACATAAGGGAGGGTTTGAAGATTATGGACAACAAATTATATGAAATGATGGACTGGGCAGCAGTGGAGGGGATTGTATATTCAGAAGAAGATCATCCGCACGATATTCTGGGAGCACATGTGACAGAAGAAGGGATTCTGATCCAGACGTTTCTGCCGACGGCAAAGAGTGTGACAGTGGTGTTGAAAGACAGCAAAAAAGAATATCCGATGGATTTAGAGGATGAGGAAGGCTTTTTCGCTGCACTGCTTCCGGGTAAAAAAAATTCCGAAATATCATTATCACGTAGATTTTGGAGAAGAAGCAGATGGAAAAGAAAATATCGTAGAATACGAAGATCCATATCGTTTTGCACCGCAGATCACGGAAAAAGAAACGAAGAAATTTAATGCAGGCATCTGCTACGATATCTACGAAAAACTGGGATCACATCCAATGACGGTCAATGGTGTGGAAGGTGTTTTGTTTGCAGTATGGGCACCAAATGCTATGCGTGTCAGCGTGGTAGGCGATTTCAACCTCTGGGATGGCAGACGTCTGCCGATGAGAAGACTGTGGGATTCCGGTATTTTTGAACTGTTTGTACCGGGACTTGCTGCAGGACAGCTCTATAAATATGAAATCAAGGCAAAGGGAGGGCTGACATTCTTAAAAGCAGATCCGTATGCCAATGCTGCACAGCTTCGTCCTGACACGCATCGGTGATCACAGACCTGAGTCAGTATGCATGGAAAGATGAAGCATGGCTGAAACAGAGAAAAAATGCAGACAGTAAGAAGGCTCCGATGTCCATTTATGAGGTACATCTTGGCTCATTCCGCAAGCCGGAGGACGGCAGGGAGTTTTACAATTACCGTGAACTGGCTGTGATGCTTGCAGACTATGTAAAAGAGATGGGCTATACGCATATTGAGCTGATGCCGGTTATGGAGCACCCGTTTGACGGTTCCTGGGGCTATCAGGTGACCGGATACTATGCACCGACCAGTCGTTACGGCACACCGGAAGATTTCATGTATTTCATGGACTATATGCATGCACAGGGCATCGGCGTGATTCTGGACTGGGTACCGGCACATTTTCCGCGTGATACGTTTGGACTGGCTGCCTTTGACGGAACCTGCCTGTACGAGCACCTCGATCCGAGAAAAGGTTCCCATCCGCACTGGGGCACACTGATCTACAATTACGGTCGTCCGGAAGTCAAGAACTTCCTGATCGCAAACGCACTGTTCTGGGCAGAAAAGTATCACATTGATGGTATCCGTATGGATGCGGTGGCTTCCATGCTCTATCTTGATTATGGAAAGAACGAAGGAGAATGGGTGCCGAATATCTACGGCGGAAACGAGAATCTGGAAGCAGTCGAATTTTTCCATCATCTCAATTCCATCTTTAAACAGAAGGAGCCGGGGGTTCTGATGATCGCCGAAGAATCCACAGCATGGCCGAAAGTAACGGGAGCCGTTGAGGATGAGGGTCTTGGCTTTGACTACAAATGGAACATGGGCTGGATGAATGACTTCATTTATTATATGTCACTGGATCCGATCTTCCGTACCGCAAATCATGGGGCACTGACGTTCAGCATGGTTTATGCGTACAGTGAAGATTATATCCTGACCTTGTCACATGACGAGGTTGTACACGGCAAAGCATCCATGATCGGCAAGATGCCGGGTGACCGTGAGCAGCAGTTTGCAAACTTACGTGCCGCTTATGGATTTATGCTGGCACATCCGGGCAAAAGCTTTTGTTCATGGGACAGGATTTTGCACAGTATGATGAGTGGGCAGAGGATCGGTCACTGGAGTGGGAGCTTTTGCAGTATGATGAGCACAAGCAGATGCAGAATTATGTGAAAGCACTCAATACATTTTACAAAGAGCATCCGGCACTTTACGAAATGGACTATGATCCGGATGGATTTACCTGGATCAATAACATTTCTGCCAATGAAATATGGTAGTCTTTACCAGAAACACAAAGAAAAAAGAAGAGACGCTGCTGATCGTCTGCAATTTCTCACCGCTGACTTACGAAAACCACAAGATCGGCGTTCCATACCCTGGAAAATACAAAGAAATCTTTAACAGTGACAGCAAAGAATTCGGAGGCAGCGGAGTCGGTAATCCGAGACTGAAACAGTCAAAAAAATCAGAATGCGATGACAGAGCGGATTCGATCCTGATCACGGTTCCGCCGATGAGCATTACGGTTTTTTCTTATACAAAAGCGGCAGCCGGAAGAGCGGTCAACAAAAAAACGGCAACAAAGAAAACAGCCGAGAAAAAAGTTACCGAAAAGAAAACAGCCGAAAAGAAAGTGGCTGCTGTAAAAGAAACGGAAAAGAAAACAGCTGAGAAGAAAAGCAGTGAAAAAGTAACTTCGATCAAAGCCGCTTCTGAGAAAAAAGCAGCTGCAAAGAAAACAACCGCAAAACCAGGAACCGGTAAGCAGGCAACCCCAAAAGCAGAGCTGGAGATGGCAGCTGCAAGTGAAGAAAAAGTGACAAAGACGGCAGAAAAAGCACCGAAAAAAAGCCTCAAAGAAGAACTGGAAGCCAAAATCGCAGAAAGTGCAAAGGCAGAGGAAGAAAGAAAAAACAAGACAACGGGCAGAAAACCGGCCGCAAAGAGCAGACGAAACAAACAGCAGGAGAAATAGCAGATGGAACAAATAGCAGAGAATACGGCAGATTCGCTGACCGAAAGTGTAAAAGAAGTCAATCAGTTTACACAGTATTTTCAGGGGAAAATGCCGGGGCTTATGGATCTTGGCATCAAACTGGTCATTGTCCTGATCGCATTTTTTGTCTGCCGCAAGATCATTCAGCTGATCCTGAAGATTTTTGGCCGATCCTTTGAACGGGCCGGAATGGAGGCAGCATCCGCACACTTCACACTTTCCATTATGAAAGCCATCATGTACGTGATGGTGATGGCAGTCATGGCCACTTTTCTCGGAGTGTCCGGAGCGTCGGTTGCTGCACTGATCGGCTCGATGGGAGTCGGCGTTGTGCTGGCGTTAAAAGAATCGCTTTCGAATATTGCGGGGGGATTTATCTTATTGTTTATGAAACCATTTGTCAGCGGAGATTATATCCACGAAGACACCCATGGAAATGAAGGAACCGTGGTGAAGGTGGATCTCTTTTATACGACACTTCTGACGATCGATAACCGTACCGTATCGATTCCAAACGGAATCATCACCAACAGCAGTTTGACGAACATTTCAAAGCAGGATAAGCGGCAACTGCGTGAAAAGGTAGGGATTTCCTATCGAAACGATATCAATGAGGCAAGGAAAGTGCTGCTCGCTATTTTGCAGAAGGATGCGGCCATTCTGAAAGAAGAGAAGATGGAAGTGGTCGTTGAAAGTCTTGGAGACTCCGGTGTGATCCTCGGGTGGCATGCCTGGGTAAGACCACAGGATTATTTTCCGGCAAAATGGCGGATCACCGAAGAAATCAAATACAGATTTGATGAAAATCAGATTGAGATCCCATATCAGCAGATCGATGTGAAGATCAGCCGGTAAGAATATCCGGTAAAAGCAGGAGGAGTACAGAGTTTGCTGCCTGTGTCGGTCAATGTAGAAAAATGACAATGACAGAGGGAGAAAAACAGAAGTAAGGGGCAAGTTACAGGAGGATAAAATATTATGGAAACAAAGAAAAACGGTGTGCAGGCGGAAGCCATACAAAAGAGCAGACTTCCGGCGGACATGCCCACAGTCACACGCATGTGCTGGAGAACGGAACGGTTGTCACGCACACGCATACGCACAGTCACGAACATACAAAAGCCGTGTTAAACCGTCTCTCCCGTGCGATCGGACACCTGGAGTCTATCAAGAAAATGGTGGAAAACGGCAGAGACTGCAGTGAGGTGCTGATCCAGCTTTCCGCAGTCAAAGCAGCGATCAACAATACCGGAAAAGTCATTCTTCAAGATCACATCCAGCATTGCCTGTAGATGCGATCGAGTCCGGAGACAGGAAGGAAATTGAAGAATTGAATAAGGCAATTGACAGGTTCATTAAATAGTGTATAATAATTCAGTAGACTTTTTAACGATGAATTTCATTAGAATCTGCTGCAGAAGATGCGCCGAAGAGGAAGGCATGAAGAAAGACAAGACACGCAAGAAAAGTTCTGCATATAAAAAATATCGCAGACACAAGATTTTATTTATCACAGAACTGATCATTTTGATTCCGCTGCTGGCATTTGGCTTTTTGTATGTACAGTTTGAGAAAAAACTCGGCAATATTGATACTGTGACGCTTCAGTCCGGTGATATCCAGGTGAATGAAGAAGTGGAGAACAATGCAGTTCTGCATGGCTATACCAACATTGCCCTGTTCGGTGTTGATTCCCGTGACGGAAGTATGGATTATACAAACACCGATACGATCATCATTGCGAGCATCAATAACGACACGAAAGTGGTAAAACTGGTATCCATATACCGTGATACCTACCTGAATATCGGTGAAGACCGTTATGGAAAAGCCAATGCAGCCTATGCAAACGGCGGTTATAAATGGGCGATCAATATGCTGAACCAGAACCTGGATCTGGACATCACGGATTTTGTAACGGTGAACATGAATGCACTGGTAGAAGTAGTAGATGCACTTGGCGGTTTTGATTTTGATCTGACAGACGAAGAGGTTGTACATATGAACAACTACTGTGTCGGAACGTCTGAAATCACAGGAAAATCTTATGAACGTATCGAGCCGGAAGTGGCGGGCACGTATCATCTGAACGGTGTGCAGGCAGTATCCTACACCCGTATCCGTTATACAGCCGGAAACGATTACAAACGTACCGAACGCCAGAGAGAGCTGATCGCCAAAATCGTGGCAAAAGCAAAAAAAGCAGATATGAAGACGCTGGTAGATATCATGGACAATGTGTTCCCGATGATCTCCACCAGTCTCAGCAAATCGGATATTGTATCTCTGGGAATGAATATGTTGTCTTATCAGCTGGGGGATACCTGCGGATTCCCGTTTGAACACCGTACAAGTGATCTGAGCGGAGATTCCGAAGTTCCGGTTACCTTATCCTGGAATGTTACCAGACTGCATGACTACCTGTTTGGCATCAAAGATTATGAGCCGTCCGCAGGTGTACAGGAGCGAAGTGCTCATATCGAAGAAGTCAGCGGATTCAGCAAAGGCAGTGCCGTCAGCAAAGAGAATTATACGCTGAACGGAGAAGAAGCCGGAAAAGATGTCGATGACAATATTCCGGGAATCCAGGAGACCGAGTCTGAGACAGAAACCCAGACGCAGGAAGCGGCAGTCAGCGATAATGGTGACGGCAGTGTTTATGATGATAATTCTTACAATAATTTTTACGATCAGGAGCAGTATAACGATTACAGCCCGGATGGATATAATTACGATGAAGAATATTGAGTCGAGCAGATATCTGCAATGGAAATGGGAAATGTATTTGACTTAGTTAAATTGTTAAATTTATTTTTGTGAAAATTAACTTGCAAAACAGACAATAATCATGTATAATAATTTGAGTCAGCAGCAATGCTGCTGACCGATGCTGGAATAGCTCAGTCGGTAGAGCACTTCACTCGTAATGAAGGGGTCGAGGGTTCAAGTCCCTTTCCAGCTTGACAGAAAAAGCCCAAAAATACGGCAAAAACAAAAGAAAGAGCATCCTGTGAAAGGGTGCTCTTTCTTATAATTGACTAAGATTTGACTAACATTTTTTATACATGTATATAAGAATCGAAACGATTAAACTGGCTGTTGTCAGAATATAGAAAGCGAGCGATAACATGAAAATATTAATCACAGGTGCTCATGGTTTTGTGGGCAATCGTCTGATGCAGGATCTGGATGATACGGTTGCGGCACCGTCCATGCGAAGTATGAGCGAAGAACAGATCCGAAACATGATTGAGAAAAGCAGAGCAGACGTTATCATCCACACAGCAGCAATCTCAGATGTCGGGACGTGTGAAAAAGATCCGGGGGCATCTTATGAAGCAAATGTGCGTCTGCCGTTGTTTCTGGCAAAAGCAGCGAAAGAACAAAAATTGATCTGTTTCAGTTCGGATCAGGTATACCGCGGATGTGCAGGTGAAGGAGCATATAAGGAAGAAGATGCCAGTCCCTGTAATGTTTACGGCAGGCATAAGCTGGAGATGGAACAGAGGGTTCTGGATGTGAAGCCGGATGCGGTGATGCTGCGGGCAGAGTGGATGTATGATTATCCGGCAGAAAGGTCCAATTATCTTCGTATGCTGTTAAACGAAAAGCAGGTTCTGACTTTTGGAAAACAGTACCGGGGGATCACCTATCTTCGTGAAGTTGCGGAAAATATGCCGAAGATTTTTATGCTTCCGGGAGGCGTTTACAATTTTGGAAGTGAAACGAAGCAGACGATGTATGATATCACCTGTGAAATGCTGCACTTCCTGAAAAGTGACAGGAAACCGGAAGAAGTGCCGCCGGCACATAATCTTTGGATGGACTGTACAAAAGCAAAGGAGAGAGGAATCCTTTTCAGTGATGCGAAGGAAGGGCTGAAACGATGCCTGAAAGATTATCATTTAGCAAAAGACAGGGAATAATAGAACCGGGGATTTCTCACACGAGAAATCCCCGGTCTTTTATACAGAATCAATCAGAAATAAGCATACTTTTTGAGATGATCTGCAGATAGTCCATGTTTTGTGCAAATCTTTTACAATGCGATGGAATGTCCGCTTTCATAAACCTGCCCATCGACAGAAAGGTAAATATCCCAGGTCTTGCCTTCCAGGCCAACCGGGGAAACCCATCCGGAAACGGTAACTTTTGTTGCATCGTCACCGGCAGTGCCATACTGGGTCAGTGCGTAAGCTTTTGTCTCATCTCCGCTTACTAAGATCACGTAAGCATCTTCCAGTGCATCGGAAGCTTTGTCTGTAGTGTAGGCACCTTTCAAAGAGAATTTCGCATCATCCAGAGTAAATTCCCAGCCATCCAGAAGTGCTGCAGCATCATCAAGCGGTGCAGTGTAATCTGCGGTGGCAGTTTCGCCAAGTGTTCCAAGCAGCTCGCCTTTTGCATTTACATCAAGTGTGGCTCCTTCGGTATAGAGCGGCAGGCGGAGAGAACGGTAAGTCAGGGACGCATAAGTATCGCCGGAGATCAGAATCTCGTAAGCAAGTGTGCCGTTTGATACCTGGTCGATATGGGTGCGTTTGATCAGTCCCTGCTTCATCATGTCGGTCGGATAGTGATCATAGCGGTTGTTTTCTTCATCATAGAGGTTGGCACCGGCTGTGATCCAGAGCTGGTCTTTTGTGCCATCCAGGGAAATCACACCGGAGATCCAGTCAGAATACCACTGCGGACCACGTTCTTTTCCATACTCAAAGACCTGTTCGATTGTCATATCATCGGTGTTGATATGGTAAACGACGGCTCTGGAGTAGATATCATCGCCGGAAACACGGTTGTCATTATCGCTTAATTTTACTTTTGCAGTACCATTGTCAAACATCATAATATCACCGTTATCAAGCATAGTGATCTGATGCTGTGCATACTGCCATTCAAAATCATCACCGGTCGGGGTGAAGAAATATTTTTTATCTACGCCATTCCAGTTGGCAGGATCACCGAGGATCCAGGCAAGGGATTTGTCGGATTTGTTGACGGCGATGATCGCATCTTTATGGCGTGCAGAAAGCAGAAGCAGATCATTTTTCTCATCGTACCACAGAGAATTATTATGGAACCAGTCGATTTCATCGGAACCGTCGGTTGCGATCGAAGCGGACTGTCCGTCTTCTTTGTCGATCGCATCGGCAGCGTTAAATTCCCAGACAACCTCGCCGCTTTCACGGTCGATCTCCACAACATAATCTTCTACGGTGGAAAGATCCGGACTGTCTCCGGCAACCAGCAGATTGCCGTCCGGCAGTTCCTGGAAATCGTGGTGCATACCACCCGGGATCATGTACTGGTGATAAATCTTACCGCTCAGATCGATTTCCTGAAGGCCTGCTTTGTAGTACATACTCTTCAGAAGAAAAGAAGTCGGCATCATCAGATGACCATTCTTCAGCTGATGAACGCCAAGTACTCCGCCATCTGTGAAGTACCAGCGGATGTCACCGGCACTGTCCAGTGCGTAGAGCATACCTGCAGAAGAGCAGACAAATGTCAGATTGGAATAATCATAGGCAGAATCATCACTCATGGTTGTCTCGATCGTGCCGACATTGACCTCAGTCTTTTCGGTGGTAACTTCTACGGTGGTGGAAGTGCCATCCTCCAGTGTCAGGACTACTTCTGTCGTATCGCCATTGTACAGCCCGTAGATCGGGACAAGATGATCCGTCGCAGCTTCGAAAGTTCCGGTAATGTCATCTTTTTCATCTTTTCCTTTGACGGTGACCGTGCCGCCAAGCTCTTTGTCCGTGTGGAAGGCAGCGACAGCAGTCAGCGGAGAATTGCCGTAAGGATTGACGATCACATTTGGTTCTTCAAAAGAATATCCGGCGGATGCCTCCTGCTGCAGGGCTTCATCAATGCTGTTCTGTTGCTCAAACAGATCCGTTTTTTCAAGAGAAGCAAAGGAAGCGGTCGTTGCAGATTCATTTTCAGAAACTGTTTCCGAAGAAATGCTTTCTGTTTCACTGTTGTTTGTTGTTTCAGAAGTCGAACCGGCGGAAGAACAGCCGGCGAGCAGAGAAACAGCCAGAGTACAGATGCAAAGACGGGATAAAAGCACTTTGTTTTTCATAAAAACACTCCTTATATCATGATATATGAGCAAAAATGCCATAGAGATCATAGTTTCAGGTTCTTGCTTGAACCTCCGAAAAACAATTACTGAAGATCCGGTAATTCACAGGAATAAGTTTCGGATTCAAATGGGTAAGATAAGGTAAGACCGGAAGCATCTTCCTTGATCTCGAAAGCGATCCATCCTTTGTTGGAACCAAAGTTCAGTTTGGTTCCTGCCATACGTGTCATGCCAAGATTGGTCAGAAATTCATCATCAATGCGGGTGTATTCATTTCCGTCGCTGTCGGTCAGTTTCAGGGAAGCCCAGTCGATGGCCTCCGTGCTGCCATCTTTGTTGATCTGCATTTTGATCAGATAATAAACGTTTCCGTCAGAAGCTTCCTTCACATAATCATTTGTCTCAACGCCGGTGTATCCAAGGTCAACGCTGACGTTTTCCAGAGATTTGTTCTTTTCCAGTTTTTCGACAACGAACTGCCATCCGGCAACTGTGGTATCGGAGATATCAGCGGCAGCTTCGGTTGCTGTCACATTTTCAGAAGATGCCTCGGTATCAGCAGCCTCAGATTCAGCAGCTGTCTCGGAATAGTCAGCAGTATCCGCAGCAGTTTCAGATTCTGCGGCACTTTCAGTTGCAACGACTGAAGTCGGCAGCAGAACGGGAAGAAGCGGTTGTACCGGCGTTGTCAAGATTTGAGCATCCGGTCAGTGCAGACGCACAGAACAGTGTGGCACACAGTAGCATAGCAATTTTTTTTCTTCATAATAAAAGACCTCATTTCTTATTAATTAATAAATTTCGGAAACTATTTACAGGGCATCTGTTGCCCCCGACATCATGGAAAATCTGCTCATGATGCTGCGGGCAGAAGATGCCGTAAAGGATTAGGAATCCGCAGATATTTTAACACAAAGTGTAAGAAAATACCACGTTATCATAAGATAAAAAAGTGAGGAAAAAATGGAGAAATCTCAGTTGTTTACCAGTAAAGAGTGACAAACACAGCAAAAAGCGACAAACAAAAGAGAAAGAAAATGAAAAAAATATAAGTCGTTGACAGATACCGGGCATGGTGCTATATTCTCGTTGAACAAATGTTGAACGAAAAGTTACAGGAGGTGTGAAAATGAGCAGTCAGGGGACAAAAAATCAGAGACAGGAGCAGGCGGCGGCAACCAGACAGAAACTGCTCACATCGGCACAACATCTGTTTGCACAAAATGGTTATAAAGGAACGACGGTTCGTATGATCAACCGCAGTGTGGATCTGGCGGACGGACTTCTGTATCATTATTTTCCAGGTGGGAAAAAAGAAATTTTCAAAGAAGTCATCACTGGCAATATGCAGGAAATGTTTCAGGAGCTTCAGGAGCCGGAAAAGCAGGATGTATACGAAAAACTGCCGCTGGATGCGGCATTGGATGCAGCCTATATCAATTTTATGACGGTGATCGATGAGCATCTGGAATTTATCCGCATGATGGTGCGTGAGAACGGTGTCAGGGAATTTCTGTCAGAAGAAGAGGTCAGAAGCATCTGGAAGAACCGGATTCCGTGGCTGCCGACACTTCTGAAAAGAAAGATGGAAGCCGGGGAAGTCAAAGAGATGGATTTTGAGATGGCAGCCCTTTCCGTAAATTCTATTCTGATGCATTATGTGATGAAACGCGTTACCGATACCGGACACAGTACACTGGATGACAAGGCCTGGAGAAAGCGGCTGGTCGATTATCAGGTAAGTGTCTGGTCCGTGGAAAAACAGCCGGAAAATGAAAAAAAGCAAGAATAAAAAAATACCGGAAAAAATCTGGAAGATAAAGAAGAAAGAAAGGTGAATCATATGTGGCATTTGTTGAAAGATATGCGAAAGAAGGATAAAGGACTTGCGTTTCTTGCCGTTCTTCTGATCGCAGGTCAGGTGTTTCTGGATCTGAAACTGCCGGACTATACAAAAGAAATCACCGTTCTGATCAGTTCTGAGAGCAATACGATCTCAGATTATCTGTTATCAGGCGGGAAGATGCTGGCATGTGCGCTCGGAAGTGCCCTGCTGGCGGTAATTGTCGGTTATCTGGCTGCAAAGATTGCAGCAGATTTCAGTCACAATGTCAGAGGAAAAGTATTCCATAAGGTATTTGATTTTGGGGCGGGCGAGATCAGCAAATTTTCTACCTCAAGCTTGATCACACGTACGACAAACGATATCACGCAGATCCAGATGCTCGTAGCCATGGGACTGCAGGTGATGATCAAAGCACCGATCATGGCAGCCTGGGCGATCGTGAAGATTGTCGGCAAGAGCTGGCAGTTATCCGTTCTGACGGCATCAGCAGTCGTGCTGATCATGGTCGTGATCGGAACCCTGATGGCAGTGTTGCTTCCGAAATTCAAGACTGTACAGAAACAGGTCGATGACGTCAACCGTGTGACCCGCGAGAATCTGACCGGACTGAAAGTGGTTCGTGCATTCAATGCCGAAAAATATCAGGAAGACAAATTCGAAAGCGTCAACGAAAATCTGATGAAAACGCAGATGTTCACCATGCGTGGCATGGCATTTCTGTTCCCGGTGATGATTTTTGTACAGAGTGCATTATCTCTTGGTATTTACTGGCTGGGAGCAAAACTGGTTGATGACATTTCAATTCCGTTAAACGGAACAATGACGGAAATATTCACGGCCATCGGTTCAAGGGCGGATATGCTTGGTGATGTAGTGGCATTTAATTCCTATGGCCTGTATGTAGTTATGGCATTTGTGCTGCTGCTTATGATTTTTGTCATGCTTCCAAAGAGCACAGGTATCTGCAGGCCGTATTAATGAAGTGCTGAACTCCGATATCGCAGTCAGAGAAGGAAAAGATGACGGCAGACAGACGGAAGAAAAAGGCAGCATCACATTCAACGATGTGTCCTTCCGCTATCCGGGAGCCGCAGAAAACTGTCTGGAACACATCAGTTCCAGGTAAACCAGGGCGAGACACTTGCATCATCGGAGCGACCGGTTCCGGAAAATCAACGCTTGCAGGTCTGGCAGCAAGACTTTACGATGCCAGCGAGGGCGAAGTGCTGATTGATGGCAAAAATGTAAAAGATTACAGTTTCCGCGGACTGTATGACAAGATGGGATATGTTACACAGAAAGCAGTCCTGTTCTCCGATACGATCGAAGGAAACGTTGCGTTTGGTGAGGCGGCACAAGCGATCACCGAAGAGGATGTAAAGAAAGCCATCGATATCTCGCAGGCACAGGAATTTATTGATAAAATGGAAGAAGGTCTTTACAGCCATATCGCACAGAGCGGCGGCAATGTTTCCGGAGGTCAGAAACAGCGACTTTCGATCGCCCGTGCGATCGCCAGAAATCCGGAAATCCTGATTTTTGATGATTCGTTTTCAGCCCTGGATTATAAAACAGATAAAGAACTGCGAAGAAGACTTTCCACCGACCTTAAAAGTACCACCTGCGTGATCGTGGCACAGCGTATTGGAACGATCCGCCACGCCGACAAGATCATCGTACTCGATGACGGAAAGATGGCAGGTATCGGAACCCATGAAGAACTGATGAAAAACTGTGAAGTTTATCAGGAAAATTGCTTTATCTCAGCTTTCAAAAGCGGAACTTGCGTAAAGGAGATGCGGAATCATGCATAAAAAAAAGACAAAAACCAAAGAATCTGAAAGCCGCATTGAGCAATCTGTTCTCTTACTGCAAAAAAGAAGCAGGTATCATTTTATTTGCACTGATCATGGCGGCATTAGGTGCAGTTCTGACGATCGCAGGACCGAATCAGATCAGTAAGATCACAGATTATATATATAACGGACTGACCGGCGGGATTTCCACCGAAGCAGTTCAGGAAGACATCCAGAAACAGATCCAGTCCGGACAGATCAACATCATGGACTATCTGCCGGAGGGAACCGATCCGTCAAGTATTGATTTTCAGAATCTCGACCTGACGGACAAAAATTCCGAGCTTGCACAGAACATCGTGAACAACATCCGTTTAAGCGATGAGTCCGGGCAGCCCATCAGGATGACGGCATCGATATGAACGGCATCTTCAAAGTGGCAGTTTTTCTTCTGGGACTGTATCTGATCAGTGCCCTGTGCAGTTTCTCACAGCACTTTATCATGGCAACGGTGACACAGAAACTTTCCAAGCGTATGCGAAAAGATATTGACGGAAAGATCAACCGCCTGCCATTGAAGTATTTCTCAGAACATTCATATGGGGATGTGCTCTCACGTGTGACGAACGATGTGGACACGATCGGTCAGGCATTTTCTAACAGCCTTGCAGCGATCGTATCAGCAGTGGCACAGTTTATCGGCTGTCTGATCATGATGTACTACACCAACTGGATTCTCGGAACGACCACTGTTGTGACCACACTGCTCGGTCTGGTGCTGATGGTGCTAATCATGAAACACTCCCAGCGCTACTTCACCGACCGACAGAGAAGCCTGGGTGAGCTGAACGGCTACATCGAAGAAATGTATGCCGGTCATGATGTGATCCGTATTTCCGGAGCAGAGGGACAAGTCAGAGAACGTTTCGAAAAATTAAACGGAGATGTCAGAACGGCAAACTACAAATCACAGTTCTTATCCGGACTGATGCAGCCGCTGATGACGTTTATCGGAAACTTCGGCTATGTGGCAGTTTGCATCATCGGTGCCCTGCTCGTTATGAAAGGTCAGATCACCTTTGGCGTGATCACGGCATTTCTGATCTATGTGCGTCTGTTTGAACAGCCGCTGCGTCAGATCTCCCAGGGTATGACAAACATCCAGTCCGCGGCAGCCGCTTCCGAGCGAGTTTTTGAGTTCCTTTCCGAGGAAGAGCTGGAAGATGAATCCGCAAAGATGGCAAATGTAGAAGAAGTAGAGGGCGATGTGGTATTCTCCCATGTGAAATTTTCCTACCGAGCGTGCCGGACAAAGAGATCATCACGATTTCTCCGTTCACGTAAAACCGGGACAGAAAGCAGCCATCGTCGGTCCGACCGGTGCCGGAAAAACGACACTTGTCAACTTGCTGATGCGATTCTTTGAGCCAACCGGCGGTACCATTACGATTGACGGTGTGGACACAAAAGATATGACAAGAGAAAATGTCCACAGAAAATTCGGCATGGTGCTCCAGGACACCTGGCTGTTCGAGGGCAGTGTGCGTGAGAATCTTCTATATAATAATGAAAATGTATCCGAAGAAACGATGATAAATGCCTGCAAGGCGTGTGGCATCCACAGCTTCATCAAAGCACTGCCGCAGGGCTATGATACCATTCTGACAGACAATACTTCGATTTCAGCCGGACAGAAACAGCTGCTCACGATCGCAAGGGCAATGATCCAGAACAGCCCGATGCTGATCCTTGATGAGGCAACCTCAAGCGTCGATACGAGAACGGAGCTTCTGACCCAGAGGGCGATGGATCAGCTGACTCAGAAACGAACCAGTTTTGTGATCGCACACCGCCTGTCCACGATCAAGAATGCGGATATCATCCTGGTCATGCGTGACGGTGACATTGTAGAGCAGGGAAATCATGAAGAACTTCTGGCAAAAGGCGGATTCTATGCAGATCTGTATACCAGCCAGTTTGAACAAAGTGAGGTACAGGCATAATGAGAGGAAAAACGATCGTAATTGACAGAGAATACGGAAGCGGCGGCCGGGAGGTCGCAAAGCTTCTCTCAGAGAAACTTGGAATCCCGTTTTATGACGGTGAACTGTTGGTACTTGCCAGCGAAAAATACGGCATTGACCTTGGCATGATGAAAGATTACGACGAGAAACGTATGGGAAGCATCCTGTACAGTATTGCCATGGCGACCAGCTATGCCAGCGATTTTGACAAGATCACAAAACCATATGAGATCTACGAGGCTCAGGCAAAAGTCATGCGTCAGCTGGTGTCCGAAGGACCGTGCATTTTTCTTGGAAGATGTGCGGCTGAAATTTTGAAAGACAAAACAGAGCTTTTAAATGTCTTTATCTACAGTAGCGACCAACATGCAAAAACAGAACGCATCATAAGAGTGGATGGTGTTGCACAGAGCAATGCGGTCACGGAATTACATAAAAGAGATGTTCAGCGGGGCAATTATTATCATTATTTTTCAAAAAAAACCTGGGGTGACCGTAATCATTATGACCTTTGCCTGAATACCGCAGAATTAGGTTATGAGAAAGCGGCAGAGATCCTGCAGCTGCCGCAAAATAAGACCTCATTTATCAGTGACGGGATATGGTCTTGCATCTGATATGGCTTTCAACGGATGAAAGAGGTTCCAGATGAGAAATTGTTTCCTTTACATTACTCTGCTTTTTGTATATAATATGGCTGTAAGTTCATACTAACAAGAAAAGAAAAGGAGGCAATAAAATTATGAAAATTTTGTTTTTTGGTGCGAAAAGTTATGACATAAAATCTTTTGATGCGTATCTGGACAAAGAAGAATACAAAGATCTGGATGTTGTATACATTGAGCCGAATCTTACTCCTCAGACAGCAATGCTGGCTGCCGGTTATGAAGCCGTGTGTGCATTCGTAAATATGGACTTGAGTGCGGAGACAATCGATATTTTAAATACATGCAAGGTAAAACTGATCCTGATGCGTTGTGCAGGCTTCAACAACGTAGATCTCGAGAGAGCAAAAGGCTACGGCATGACCGTAACACGCGTACCGAGCTACTCACCAGAAGCCGTTGCAGAGCATGCGATGGCACTGGCTCTGACGGCAAACCGCCACACGCACAAAGCGTACATCAAAGTACGTGAGAACAACTACAGTCTGAACGGACTGATGGGTGTCAACCTCTACAAAAAGACCGCAGGTATCGTCGGAACCGGAAAAATCGGTGCTGCGATGGCACGTATCTGCCACGGATTTGGTATGAAAGTGATCGGCTACGATATGTACCCGAACAAAGATCTGGATTTCGTAGAATATGTTGATCTGGATACGTTGCTTTCACAGTCTGACTTGATCTCCCTTCACTGCCCGTTGATGGAAGAGACACATCACATGATCAATATCGACACGATCCAGAAAATGAAAGACGGCGTGATTCTGGTCAACACCTCAAGAGGCGGACTGATCAAGACAGATGACCTGATCCAGGGAATCCGCGAGAACAAATTCTTTGCTGTTGGTCTGGATGTGTACGAAGAAGAGAACGGTTCCGTTTACGAAGACATGTCCGAGACGATCCTGGAGCACTCAACCGTTGCAAGACTGTTATCCTTCCCGAATGTTATGGTGACATCCCATCAGGCATTCTTTACCGAAGAAGCACTGGCAGCGATCAGTGAAGTGACACTGGATAATGCCATGAGTTATCTGAAAGGCACACCGAACGGAAACGAACTGTAAGGTGCGTTTACTGAAAGCGGATGACAGAAACAATATGAAATAGAATGATATAAAATAAGAAGAAAGAGGAATTTTTGAAGAAGAGTTCCACTTTCTTCTTATTTTTGTTCAGGCAGAATACACGTGAAAGCCAGTATTTTGTATACAGAGTACAGAATCCGGTAAAAAGAGATGTGATCCGAAAAATCTGATGAAAAAGGGAGCATCTGGAAAAATATTTCACTGGATTATAGCAGGAAAGCATGATATACTTACAGACAGTGCAGTTATTTCGCACAGTGAAAAGCAGTATCTGTGACAGGCTGCAGCATAAAATCAAAAACAAGGAGGATCCAAATGGGAGATTTTAAAGAATGGTTATCGGATAACCTGCGTTATTTCCTGGTCGGTGTTGTCGTGATACTGATCATCGGCGGTTCAAATCCTGGGACTGAAGATTTATTCTTCAAAGGTCAATGGAAACAGTGATCCGGCTGTGATCCGTAAAAATACAGAGGCACAGACAGAGACCGGAAAAGAAACTGAAGACAAAGAAACAGAACTGAAAAAAGAAACGAAAAAGACAGACAAGAAGCAAGAAAACGAAAAAAACAGACCGAAAAAAGAAACCAAAAAACAGACGGAAAAAGCGACAGAAAAGCAGACCGAAAGTTCAACATCTTCCAATGCAGGTACAGACAGTAAAGGAAGTACAGCAGATAACAGCCAAAATGGCAGCAATTCCGCAAACAATGCTTCACAGAACAGTGGCGGCACATACAATAATGGCTCACAGAGCAGCGACGGTACATATGATAATGCAGGCAATGATGCAACGACCGATGGCAGTGACTACAGCAATGACACGCAGGATGTGACAACGCCGCAGACGGATGCTGCCCAGCCGGTTTACATGACGATCAATTCCGCATGCTACATGCGTTCTTACCCGGACTACGGTGACAACATCATCGGGTCAGTTTGAGGCAGGTACGACCGTAGAGTTCTTAGGAGATGAGGGCGGATGGTACAAGGTTTCCGTAAATGGCCAGGTG
>ENA-OQAZ01000749-OQAZ01000749.1-human-gut-metagenome-genome-assembly--contig:-NODE-749-length-17406-cov-2.726778_pt1 | contig 17406 bp, 17 predicted proteins | sample MGYA00242737_ERZ504531 | MGnify/ENA primary metagenome ERZ504531 (study PRJEB26092, sample SAMD00036244) | human gut metagenome | host: Homo sapiens | study: EMG produced TPA metagenomics assembly of... | reverse complement strand
TTTTTTCTTTTTTGGGGTATATGCCAGATCAAAGAGTACTGACAGACATGCCGCAATGCAAACTGCGGCAAAAGGGATCCGGGCTTTCAGAAAATGGATCACGTAGCCCAGATAAGGCAGGTGAAAGACTACCCGCCCGATGATCTGTGACGCCTCTGCGGGAACAGGATCTTCTGTCTTGTTGGCGTCACCTTTTGTGATAAAGATATCCTTTTCTTTTTTTACCACTCTGTGGGTGACAACGGTATCTCCGTTATGAAAAGTAATGATATCTCCCTTTTTCGGAGAAAACTCTCCTTCCTTTGTAAAAACCACAGCTCCGGTTGGAATCTCAGGTTCCATGGAACCGGAATAGACCACATAGGGCCGGATCCCGAAAAGTCCGGGAATTAAAAGTACCAATGCTGTCACCAGCATCAGCCCAAGAACCGTGTTGCCGATACATCGAAAAAATGTTTTCATTCCTGTATTCTGTTCTATATACGATATTTGATGATCACTTCCCTCTGCAGGGAAAGAAACAGTGTTCGGACATCAGAAAAATTCTGGCGGAGACCTGCTCCACATAAATTGAGCCATAAAAAAGTCCTCCCTGTATAGCAGTTAATATGGCAGTTCGCAACATGCTCCCATCACTTAAACTCACAAATCTTGAAGTGGGGACAAGCATGATCAAAATGATAATACAGCAAAAATACTGAATGGAAATTATTCGAGCAGATATGCTCAGATGTGCAGTTCCTCTCATCACATACAGAGATGAAAGAATTCCTGCAACATTTGTTAAAAAAGATTTGTTTCAGATGATGTTATTATAGGGTTCGCAGCCCCGGAAGTCAATCAAATTCGTCCGACAGGATTCGACACTGGTTTCTCAGCGGGTATGTCTGCCACCCTATTCTTCATAAGCTGACAGACCCTGCATCCGCACAACGCCAGATTTTTTTACAGCTGTACCAGAGAGTAAATATATTCCAATGGAAGGAGCAGCAGATCACGGATTTCCCGTTCTTCCTCTTCTTTATTTCCGGAATTTACCGGCAATTCGATCCGGAAAGCCGGCTGACGGATCATTTCTCCGTAATACTGTTCCGGCCTGCCTGTGCTCCTTCGCCCGTTCTGCACTTCTCTTTCTATTGCCAGCTGCTCCAGCTTTCCCCTGGTACATTTTTTTAAGTGACGTGCAAGACGGTAGCATCTCTGACCAGTGGAAAAATTCTGATCCCGCCGGTAATAAACCACCTTTTTCCCATATCCACAGAAAACCAGCAGGCCACGTCCTCCGTATTCCTGAAAGATCCGGATCACGCCCGTGTCTCATTTTCACTGGCAGGCTGCTGATGGATCTTTTTTCTGCTGCAGAAGGTGGTGGGAAAATTCCGTGCAGTATCCATTCCTCTTGCATTCCCCTCGAATTCATCACAGGGAACATCCTGCATTTTCAGCATCTGACGGAAAATGGGATTTCGCACAGTATTGTAGCCCTTCCGGCAAATCTCATATCCATCCGGATTGACCACCGGTATGATACAAAGCCTGGTCTGATCCAGGAGCTTTTTTACCTCATAAAGCTCGTCCACGGTCCAGTTGCATTCATATATTCTGCAAAGCTCCAGTGCCATCCTGGTAAGCCTGTCCGTCATCTGTCCATCCGTTCCGGAAAAGCCGGCCACACAGAAAATACAGGCATCTCCATGTCCGATCTCCAGCATAGGATCATCCGGTCATCGTGGCTTTTTCCGATTACCCGAAACTGCGTAAAGCCGCTGTAACGCCTGGCAGCCTCCCACAGTGAATAATAAATTGCTTCGTAGGTTTTATCCTGTACTGTATCCATGATGTTCCCTTCCTTCCGTCTTTATATATGTTCATTATTATGTATATTATGCGAAAGAGCATAAAAAAAGAACCGGTTTAACACCGATTCCTTTTGTTTACAAAATAATTCAGGATACCGCCACCGATGATGATTACCAGCGCAACTGCAACCACTCTTTTCGCTGCCTCCTGAGGTAGCTGGCCCTTGGAGCCAATAGAAGCCTCATAAAAGGTCAGTGTATAATCGATCTCATGAGGGGCACCCATGGCCAGTGTATCTGCGATCACTTCCATCTTATCATCCAGGGCAGTTACCGGGACAGTAAAAACAGAATTTCTGCCTTCCTCACTCTCATTGAGATATTTTCCTCATCTACGATCATGTAATCATAGTTGGAGCTGCTCCACTGGAGCCGTGCATACATCTTCCCCTCTTTTACCAGCATCAGTGTGGGGGAAGAAACGCTGGCCTTTCCGCTTCCGCCTTCCAGTTCCACCTGTATGGAATATTCTCCGTCCTCCAGATCTGTTTTCACTGCGTTCTCTCCATCTGCAGCCAGAACCTGTATAGGGCATAGCAACAGCATAGTCAGAAGAAGCAGCATTATTGTTCTCATCCTGTGTTTCATGGTTTTCTCTCCGTTTTCTGTTTTTCCTTCGTATCACTATAGCACAACGCTCCTTTTCTGTAAAGAACATCTCAGAGTTGTTGAAATGTCTCGGAAGTTTGACAGTTGAATAATTAAAAATCACCCTGCAAGCCTTATAAAACCTGCATTTTTTATGTCAAATTTTACGTTTTTATATGCACTTGTTTGCAATAGTGCGGTGTAATAAAAGAAAAAAGGATTTATTTATCATGTATATCGCAATCACAGGCAGCAAAAGAAACAGAACTTTATAAGCAGCATACCGGAAAAGTGTCTGTAGAGTTCTCCAAAGCGGCAACTATCCCTATGAATGAGCGTCGTTCTTTCAATGTTGGATATCTGTTTCTTCAGGAACTGTGCACTCAGCTCCGTTTAGACAAAGTCTGTCGGACAATCAAAAGCAGAGCCTAAATACAGTCTCCAGGACGTATATCGTTCTCTTTCCGTGATTGCAGGGGAATCTGATTTTATGCAGAGTGAACTTTATAAAAATACAAATTTTCTCTATCCAAGAAACTTATGATCTTGATGAAGAACAGATCCAGAAAGAAGAAATGTAGGATGGGTTTTATGCAGTTATCACAAACCTGGAAGATGATGTTTCAGAGATCATAAGGATCAATAAACAACGTTGGGAAATCGAAGAAAACTTCCGGATCATGAAGACAGAATTCGAAGCAAGACCAATCTATATCAGAAGAGAAGATCGGATAAAAGCCATTTCATGACTTGTTATATCAGCCTTTTACTCTACCGTCTACTGGAAAAGAAACTTGGGAATCTTTATACAGCAGACCAGATATTGGAAACATTACGCTCTATGCAAATGACTCTGCTGAACACAGCGAGCGGATATGTCCCCTCTTATACAAGAACCGAACTAACCGATGCCTTACATAAAATATTTGATTTTAGAACGGATCATGAATTCATTACTAAAGCAGATATGCGGACCCTCATCAAGAATACAAAACAGATAAAATCAAAGCAAGGATAATATAGTACATATCGCTGCAAAAAGAAAAACGGCCACAACACCCATATTTACTGGGTTTGTAGCCGTTTTGTCACCTTACAACTGCCAAAGATGGGATCTTAACACAAACGCAAAGGCAGAACAACCAATTGCCGGAATCATCAGAATGATTGTTACTTTACCGTAAATCTGCAAAACTGCGCACAGCCTGTACTCTGTTTCTGTTCAGAGTGTACATACATTCCCACTGTACAGCCGGTAAAACCGCCTGCCGCTTCTGTACACATATGGCTGATATCCACCTCCCTGATTATACATTGTGATTTTTCTTCCGTCTCAGGCCGAATCAGCCATACCTGTGCCAGGCTTTGGTCTACGCTCAATCTCAGGGTCTGCATACCTCTTTTCTCTGTTTTCTTTTCTGCAAGTATCTTCTCTGTTCCATTGATACATACTGTGACATAGATATAGCCGTCTACCCCCACTTCTCCATATTCTGCCAGAAAATAATTCTGAGAATTCTGAAGATAGGCAATTCCGGCTCTGTCACCTTTTTCTCCTGCTTTTAACAAAAACTCCGTCTCTGCCTGAAATCTATGGTGCTTTTGTCTCACCGCAACATACGAAGGACTCCCATTATCCCCAATTGCCACAGCTTTTGCAGGAAGTTTTAAACATTCTTCCTGTTCATCTATTGTATAAGCATTCGGCTGGGGATTTCTGAGCATCATAAAATCCGGTGGAAGCTTTTTATCTGTCATATTTTTGAAACTGTAATTTCTGACTTCATTCAGTTCTCCGGGCATAGAGTTATCCTTCTCACCAGGCAGACAGATTTCCTTTTCCAGCATTCCTACTCCCGGGTTTACCACCGGCCAGTCATCCTCCACTCTACCTTTGCCAGAAAAGTCTCTCTTCCCAGAAATGTCTTTCCGTCCACAGGTCTGCAGCCCAGAACAACCATAAACCAGTTTCCCTGTTCATCCTCAGTCAGATCACAATGTCCTACACAGGTAATCTCCGCATTTTTTCCCAAATGTCTGTGTGTCAGGATCGGATTTGTCCCTGCATATTCATAGGGGCCAAAAATATTTTTACTCCTGGCCACCATTTCACTGTGATGCTCCTCTGTTCCACCTTCTGCATGAAAATATAGTAATAACCATTTCTTTTATAAAGATGAGGACCTCCGGCCAGATTGCATTTCTCTGGAATCCATATAAAACAGGATGCGCCTCCCCTTCTACCTGAAAGTCTGCAAATCCAGCTTCTGTATCCATATTTCGCAATCACCATTGTACCTGCCGCCACGGGAATTTTCTCTCTGCCCGATATAATAACAGGTTCCATCCTCATCAAAGAATAAGCTCGGGTCAATTCCCCTGGCATTTTCCAAAAAATGAGATTCTGACCATGGACCCTGGGGATTTTTTGCAGTTACTATAAAATTTCCGCCGCCAGATACATTGGTAGTAATCAGATAAAAAGTTCCCTTATGCCACCGAAGTGTAGGAGCATAAATCCCCTCATTATGTTCACAGCCCTGTAAGGCATCTGGCTCTCCCGTGTCAATATATTGCCGATCTGCTCCCATTGTGCCAGATTTCTGCTGCGAAATACAGGAATTCCCGGAAAATATGCAAAAGTAGATGTAACCAGATAAAACCACTCTCCCACCCTGCATATGGACGGATCCGGATAAAAGCCACTTAAAATCGGATTTTTACAAGTTATCATTGATCATTTCCTCCCGTAAATCAAATATGAAATCTGTAGACTCTCTTATATGCTTTTCAGCAAACCCTATATCAGTGAATGCCAGATTATAAGATCTGGCACTCTCCATTTATTTTACAATATATTTTTATTTTTGATAAATTTTCTACATAGGTACATTCTGCATTGAATATCAGATTTCTGGCTGCATTCATATAATTCACATAATCCATATTAGTGGTATACCACACATTTCATGGTTTGAAATCTTTCTGCAGAAGCTTTCCATTTCCTCCCATGTCTGTTCCCGTTCAAACTCAAAGCTGTGTCCCCATACATAGAGAAGAGGAAGCTTCTGATAATCCGGTTTGTGCAAAAACTTTTCTGCAATTCCCCTGAATGCATCATTGTGATGACAGGACGGAGTCCACCTCATAAAATCCTCCGGAATGCGGAAATTTTCTGTAGACTCCACAGTCCTGCTGTATGCAAACCCAAGATTCTTCAGGGTATTGATGACCCTTTCGTCATATTCTCCAAATGCATAAGAACATCCCCTGATAATCCTTCCCGTTTCTCTCTCCAGACTGCATCTGTCCTGATAAAATTCCTGAACCAGTCTTTCCTGCGAAAGATGTGTGGGATACTCATGTGCAACACCATGACAGGCAATTTCATGTCCCTGATATAAGCTTTTCAGTTCTTGTGTTTTTATAAATCCTTCTGTATCCAAAGTCCCTGAGTTCAGATGAAATGTTGCTTTCAGATTATATTTATTAAAAATATCAACCAGTCTTCTATCAAAAATCTGGCCATCATCATAGCTGAATGTGACTGCCTGGTCTTTCCACTGCGGATAAAACAATTCAAATTTCACAAGCTCAGTCTTCTTTCTCCCAAATTATCTTTACAGGTTCTGTTCCGGTAAGCTCTATACTTCTTTCATCCGGCTGGCTGCAGCCTGCAAAAATCTCATATTTCCTGCCATCCTCTACGCGTTCTCCATTTTCATTTACCACTGTAAATGCCTTTTCCCAGACAGGAACCATAACTTTTCTGCGTTCTCCTGCTTTTATAAAAATTCTCTGGAATCCTCCCAGTGCAGGATTTGGAATTGCATTTTTACTGTCAAGATTTTTTACATAAACCTGAACAACTTCCTCAGTATCTGCATTACCCTTATTATATACTTCTACCTCTACTGTTATCTTCCGTCCGCACTGTCTTACCTCTGCATTTTCTACTTTTACATTGCTGTAGGTAAGTCCATATCCAAAGGGGAACTGTGCTTTTCCTTCCATATAACGATAGGTTCTGCCTTTCATGGAATAATCTGTAAATTCCGGAAGTTCTTCAAGGCTCTCGTAAAAGGTAACCGGAAGTTTGCCGGATGGGGAGTTTTCCCCAAACAGAATTTTTGCTGCTGCTTTTCCGCCCTGACTTCCTGGATACCACAGAACCATAACTGCATCAAATTTCTCTGCTGCATAGCTCATATCAATATCACTTCCTGCCATCAGACAAAGAACCACCGGTTTTCCGGAACCAGCCATTGCTTCCATTAAATCAATCTGGGACTGAGGAAGCTTCAGGCTCTCTTTATCTCCGGATGCATAGCTGTTTCCGGTATCTCCTTCTTCACCCTCCAGTGTCTCATCCAGACCTACACAAAGAATCACCACATCACTGTTTTCTGCAACGATCTTAGCTTCCGCAAGACGATCTCTGCTGAATGCCAGAGGTTCTGTTCTGTCTCTAAACAACTCGCTTCCTACAGAACTAAGAATTCTCACATCCTCACCTACATAATCCTGGATTCCCTCCTGGATTGTAATATATCTGGATGCAGTTCCATGATAATTTCCAATCAAAGCCTTTCTGCTGTCTGCATTAGGTCCCACAATTCCGATTGTTTTGATATCCTCTTTTTTTAATGGAAGAATTCCATTATTCTTCAAAAGTACAAAACTCTTCGCTGCTGCTTTCTCTGCTGCTGCCAGATGTTCTGCTGATTCTACTTCCCTATAGGAAATATTATCATATTCACTGCCATCAAATAGCCCAAGAAGATATCTGGTAGTAAAAAGTCTTACTGCTGATTCTGTAATCCTTTCCTCTGTGACAAGCCCCTTTTCATATGCTTTCATAATATGAAGATATGTATTTCCACAGTTCAGATCGCAGCCATTATTAATGGCAAGTGCTGCTGACTCATAAGCCGTATTAGTCACCATATGATGTTCATGGAAATCTCTGATCGCCCAGCAGTCTGATACAAAATGTCCCTGGAACTTCCAGTCATCTCTCAGTTTTTTCTGCAGAGCAGGGCTTCCACAGCAGGGCTCTCCATTTGTGCGGTTATATGCTCCCATAACTGCCTCCACATCAGCCTCCTCTACCAGGCTTTCAAATGCAGGCAGATACGTTTCTTCCATATCTTTTGCAGATGCCTTTGCATCAAACTCATGTCTGATCGCTTCCGGTCCGGAATGCACTGCAAAATGCTTTGCACATGCCGCAGCTTTCATAGTTTCTCCATTACCCTGAAGAGCTTTTACAAAAGCTACTCCAAGCTCTTTGGTCAGATACGGATCTTCCCGTAAGTTTCATGGCCTCTGCCCATCTCGGATCACGGAAAATATTTACATTGGGGACCAGAATGTCAGTCCTTTATAAATATCTCTGTCTTCTTCACTGGAATATGCATTGTATTTTGCACGTCCTTCTGTTGCTACAATATCTGCCATTTCAGCTACGCAATCTCTGTCAAATGTGGCAGCCATGCCAATTGCCTGCGGAAATACAGTTGCCTGTCCTGCCCTGGCTACCCCGTGAAGTCCTTCATTCCACCAATTATAAGCAGGGACACCAAGTCTCTTTATAGCCGGCGCATCATATCTTAACTGACTGGCTTTTTCTTCCAGTGTCATTTTGGATACCAGTTCCTGTGCTTTCTTTCTTGCCTCGTCTCTGTTCATACAAGCCTCCTTTTACACATTCCTTTCATACATCATCCTTTTACAGCACCTGTAGTCAGACCTTCTACAATCTGATTACTGAACAGGCAATATACAATAACGGTAGGTGCAATTGCGATAATGATTGCTGCGAACATCTGTACATAGTTTGTGGCATATGGTCCTACGAAATATGTAAGTGTTACAGGCAGTGTTTTCTTTGCCGGATCTGAGACAAATACCATAGCCAGCAGCAGCTCATTCCAGTTACCTACGAATGTCATAAGACCTGAAACAAAGAATCCTGTTCTGCAAAGGGGAAGTGCGATCCTGAAAAAGCATCCATAAATTCCACATCCGTCAATGGCTGCTGCCTCAAATAATTCTCCAGGCATAGATTTGAAAAATCCTGTCAGAAGGAAAATAGTCATCGGAAGGGAAAACGTAATATACGGGATCATCAGACCTACTCTTGAGTTAGTCAATCCCAGCCCTGCAAAACGTACGAACAGCGGAATCAGGATACAATGTACCGGAACCATCATTCCGATCAGGAAAAATGTGTGTGCTGCTTCTGATAATTTCCAACGCATTCTTGCAATGGCAAATGCTGCCATTGCTCCAAAAAACAGACTGACTACAAGTGTGATCCCACAGACCAGTACTGAGTTTACAAGTGCAATTCCAAGCTTACCCATTGTCCATGCCTGCTGGTAATTTTCCCAGTGAAATACTTCCGGCAGGGCAAATGGAGCTGCCATTACGCCTGCATTATCTTTTAATGAAACACATAACATCCATAACAGCGGAGCCACATAAATCACAGCAAGTGCAATAAGAAATATATAAAGAATTACTGTAACAGGCTTTACCGGTTTTCTTGATTTTTTTGTCTGCATCTCTGTTACCTCCTAGCCCTCGTAAGTTTCAACTTTAATTACTTTTTTAACTAATAATGTTACGATCAGACACATAACCAGTAAGACTACAGAAATCGCACTGGCATAACCATATTTAAAATAGTTAAAACCTTCCGCATAAAGTTCTGTCGCAAGCACCTCGGTTCTGTGGTTTGGTCCACCCTGAGTCATGTTATACACAAGGTCAAAGAATTTAAGAGAACCGATACAGTTCAATGAAAGTGAAGTTACCATCATTGGTTTAATCAACGGAAGTGTAATGTAACGGAATGACTGTGTCTTTGATGCGCCGTCTATATAAGAAGCTTCATATATGTCTCTGGAAATTCCTGTGATCTGAGCCATATAAAGCATCATATTCTGTCCAACATACTGCCATAAGGCAACAAACGCAATCACCCACATGGGAAGTACAATAAAACCTTTGGAATCCATCAGCCAAAGAGGGCCTTTGATTCCGAACTGTGCCAGCAGATTATTGATACCGATCTTTGGGTTAAACATAAATGCCCATAAAAGACCTAAGGCTGCTGAGGAAAGAACGGATGGAAGATAATAAATATTTTTGAAAAGGTTTCTTCCTTTCTTAATATTGGTAAGCATAACTGCAAGACCAAGGCCGATCACCTGCTGAGTGATAGCAGAAAAGATCATAAAGAAAATAGAGTTCTTTAACGCAATTTTAAATGTAGAATCTTTAAAAAATAGATTTTTGTAGTTTGAAAGTCCGGTAAATTTGGGCGGTGTCAATGCCGCATAATCGCATAAAGAATAATAAACCATCTGCACCATAGGGATAACCAGTACCAGGACAAACATGATCAGTGCCGGTGCGATAAATATGAAAATAGCCTTCTTATTACGTAAAATTTTATCCATAATTGCCTCCATTTAAAAACTGCTACGGAACTTTTTTCTTCCGCAGCAGCCATGTAAATTCTGTACTATCTATCCACAATTATTTCCAGACGTTTTCTTCATAGAAATCCTGTACTGTCTGGAAGGCTTCTTCCGGAGTCTGGTTTCCAAGGAATATATCAACCATTGCATTGTCGAAGCAGTCACCTGCTTCTACAGATGCCAGAGATTCATTGTAGAATCCAAAAGTACCAGTTGCTTTGTCCATAATATCCTGAACATATTTCAGCTGTGCAGGAGCTTTGTCATAGTCAATGTCAAGATCTTTGATGACCGGGAATTTTCCTCCTATTTCTGCTGTATATTTCTGTGCTTCTTCATCTGTAAACATCTTCATCAGTGCAATTGCTGCATCCTGATGCTCTGTTGTAGAGCTCATCATTAAGTTGTCTGTTTTAACGATCATACGGTTCGGATCATTCGCTCCGTCGATTCCAGGGAACTGGAATACACCGCATTTGCTCTGGAAATCAGGATTGTTGCCATTGATCTGAGCCATAGCCCATGATCCTGTACCAGCATTGCTGCATCTCCATTGTAGAAGTTTGCTGTAGCCTGATCATTGGAGTCACCAGCTGCTGTTTCCTGGAAATACTGAGATAACTCTTTTAATTTCTCACCTGCAGCAATACAGTTATCGTCTGTCCAGTTTGCTTTATGATCTGCGATTGCCTGAAGATCTACACCTGAACGGTCACAAAGATAACCTGCGATCATTGACAGGCACCATGAAGTTCCTGCGGAACAGGAGATTGGTGTAATACCAGCATCCTGCAGTTTCTTACATACATCGATCAGTTCATCATAGGTAGTCGGAACTTCTACTCCGGCCTTCTCAAAAAGCTCTGTGTTATAGTATACACAGGCAGCTGCGAAGTTTGTAGGAACTGCCATAATCTTTCCATCATAAGTCAGTCTGTCAAAGATTCCATCTGTAAATGTTGCGTACCAGTCTTTTTCCTGATTCTCAAGAATATCTGTCAGGTCTGCTGCTGCTCCTGCATTTACATATACATCCATGTTGGGTCCCGGGTTACAAATGTATACATCCGGTGTCTGTCCTGCTGCGATCAGGGCATTTAATTTTCCGTCATATTCTTCCAGATTTGTTGTGATCGGTGTTACATGGTATTTCCCTTCATATTCTGTATTGAAGCGATCAATAACATCTTTGTATCCTTTGGAAACCAGATCCTCTGTAGCTTCCAGGTCATCCCAGAACATCCATGTGATTTCCTCTGTGTCATCTGCATATGCAGGCACTGCTACTGCCATGGTTCCCGCTACCATAGCTGCTGAAAGTAATACTGAAAGTAATCTCTTCTTGTTCATTTTTTTAATCCTCCTTTTGATTCATTACCTCGTTTCTTGATGGTTCTACTATATCAGAATGGCCTGTGATTGGCTCCATAATTCTTGTCATGTTGCTATCAATTCTTGCTATTTATCTGCTACTATTTTCTTCAATATGTCAATTTTAATAGATTTTTATATTCTTTTTTGTGTATTTTGACATATATTTTTATTATTTCAATTTTTCCAATGTTATATATTGCCATTTACACATGTTTTTGATACATTATATACACAAACATCAAAAAGCAACATTTGCTATCAAAAGCAGTAATTAGGTGTGAAAGGAGTCCATATGATCCGAAATTTACAGGGAATTCATGAAACCGTTGATTACAAAGCAGATACCCAGATCTGTCTTTATTACAATGAGGAAGCCGAAAACTATCCGCCTCACTGGCATCCCTCATTCGAAGTGATCATGCCTGTTATTAACGACTACCGGGTTGTCTGCGGTCATAACGATTATCTTATCAAAGAAGGAGAAATTCTTGTTATATGTCCCTGTATGCTTCACGAGCTCTTTGCTCCGGATACAGGAGAAAGGATTATTTTTCAGCCCGGCCTGAACCACATCAAGCTAAAAGAGCTAGATCTGATCACACCACTCCTCAGCCCTGCCATTCTGGTCACCAAGGAAGAATATCCACAGGTCTATGAACACATCCACCGTCTTATGCTGGAAATCAAGGATGAATATATGAATTTTACCACCTATTCTGAAATTTCCATCATTGCAAAATTCCTGGAAATCCTTGTGTATATTGGCAGAAATCACAAAGCTTTTCATCAGCAGGACGGAGACCGTGATATTCACCATCAGAAAGAATATATGGAGAAATTTCTGTTTATCACCGATTATATCAGCAACCACTTTTCTGAAAACCTTACTCTGGAGGAGGTTGCCAGTCTGGCAGGGTTCAGCAAATATCACTTTGCCCGCCTTTTTAAACAATATACTAATTCCTCCTTCTACAAATTTCTGAACCAGAAAAGAATTGAATACGCAAAATCTCTTTTGCTGGATCCGGAGCTTGCTGTTACCGAAGTGGCAGTACAATCAGGCTTTTCCAGCCTGTCCGCCTTTTTAACGGATGTTCAAACAATTAAACCTGTGCACTCCCACAGAATTCCGAAATATGTATGATTCACACTTCCAAAAAACACCTGCTTCCGGGAAAAAGTAATCCCGGAAGCAGGTGTCTGTATTTGCTGCTTTGCAGCAAATACACCCCAGATATTCACTGATAACTACATTTCGCAGTTTTCTGGTCAGAGGAAAGGTTCTATCTTCTCGCTGTCTTTGATACAATTTTATTTTTACAGATACCTTTTTATTTTTCCTAACCTTTCAAAAACAAGGCCTGAAAAAGCACTCCACATTTTTCTGCGGAGCGCGTTCTTAATCTCTTATGTTTTTCACACCTTGATTTCCGTTCCGTTCTGGAATGTCACCCGAACATCATCTTTACTGTAGACCGTGATGTAATCGCAGAGTGCGTACCATGCTCCCTCGTCAAAAATCTCGACCTGCTCCGGCAGGGACTGCAGCGTTTCCATAAAATTTTCCATCATCTGCCGCTGCGCTTTTTTGCTTTTGTGTAAAGAACATCTCAGAGTTGTTGAAATGTCTCTTCTTTTCCAGTATAATAGAGTGAAATTTGCATACAAACGAAAGGAAATGAACAGAGATGATCGAAACAAAAAATCTCACAAAAAATTCGACAGTTTTACGGCTGTGGATTCTCTGGATCTTCGCATAGAAACCGGCGAATTTTTTGGTCTGCTGGGGCCCAACGGTGCCGGAAAAACCACCACGATCAGTCTGCTTTCCACTCTGCTCCTGCCCACAGAGGGCGAAATCCTCATTGACGGGCAGACACTTGGACGCAACCGACCGGATCTGAAACGCAAGATCAGCGTGATCACTCAGGAATACTCCATGCGCCAGGATATGAACATGGATGAGATCATGGAATATCAGGGCCGTCTTTATTTCATGCCACGAAAAGAGATCAAACGGAAAACCGAAGAGCTTCTGGATTTCTGCGGACTTCTTCCCTTCCGTAAGCGGACTGTAAGGAAGCTTTCCGGTGGTATGAAACGAAAGCTTATGGTATGCCGGGCACTTCTCACAAGTCCGGAGATCCTTCTTCTGGACGAGCCCACCGCAGGCATGGACGCGCTTTCCAGACGACAGATGTGGAATCTTCTCCGTCAGCTGAACGGAAAAAAACTGACTATTCTTCTTACAACCCACTATATGGAAGAGGCACAGTCTCTCTGCAACCGGGTAGCACTTATGGATCACGGAAAGCTGGAGGAGATCAATACTCCGTCGGGCCTTATCGACAGCCTGGGCAAATACACCGTAGATCAGGAAACACCGGAAGGGGCAAAAAGCCACTACTTCCACAGCCGGGAAGAGGCCATCTCTTTTCTGTCCTCTCTGGACGGACAGTGCACCCTTCGTGAGACAACTCTGGAGGATGTTTTTGTGGAGCGCGCAGGCAGGCATCTGATGCAGCGATAAGCCGGCGTCAGCACAGTTATCTTATAATTTAACAGAATGGACGATGAATTATCATGGGAATACTTACTATTTTATGGGAAAAATGGGTGGAATTCCGAAGGGATTTCTATAAGATCACGCTGGCAGCTATGATCGCGCCACTGATGTATCTGATCGTTTTTGGAATGGGGATCCAGACCTCCTCACATGGGGAGCCTTATCTGAATTTCCTGATCCCTGGTGTGGTTTCACTGACTACAATGAACGGAAGCTTTAATGCCATCGCACAGAATCTGAATGTGCAGCGTCTTTATGAGAAAGCCTTTGACCAGGTTATGATATCTCCGACACCTCTGTGGCAGTTTATTGCCGGACAGATCATCGGAGGCAGTCTCCGTGGGCTTTATGCAGGAGGATCATTCTTCTTCTGACTATGCCGATCGGAACCGGTCTTGTATTCAACGGATGGTCATTACTGGTGATGTTCCTCAACGGTGCTGTATTTTCTGCCATTCGGTGTTGTGGTTTCTTTCCTTGCAAAAAACCATGCGGATGTACCTCGTTTTTCCAACTATATCATTATGCCAATGGCTTTTTTGTGCAACACCTTCTTCTCTACAGAGAAGATCCCAGGCTTTCTTGGGAATTTTGTAGCTGCTCTTCCACTGTCACAGACCAGTCATCTGATTCGTACCATTGCTTCCGGCGGTGGAGTCAATTACCTCAGTATCCTGATCCTGACGGTCTATCTTATTGCATTCAGTATTGCAGCTTCCTGGTTTATCTATAAGAAAAAAAATCTGTAAATTTATCCTTACAAAAAAATCACCGGCTCTCCTGTTCTTTCGGAAAACCGGTGATTTTTTTATTTCTTATGCTACTTTGGCTATTGTGCGTTTAAATATCTTTTTTTCTTCTTCTCACGATCACATATCCACCTGCAAGAAGTGATGCCACTGCCAGTGCGGACATGGTTCCGACCGGTGAGTTATCAGCTGTTGATACTGCGTTTCTGGATCTGGTTCCGTTGCCTCCGTTGGAGGATGTTGCGGATGCCTCTCCTGTTATTGTTGCGTCCGGATTAGAGCCTGTCTGACCGCCGCCATATGAACCATCTGCTCCCGGAGTTCCGGTAGGTGTCAGTTTTGCAGATTTAAACTGATATACCGCAGATTCAATAGTATCTGTCTGCTGCCACTGACCACCGGTGTAGATGTATTTCTGGAAGAATACATACAGGTTGTATGTAGCGTCTTTGTTGATTCCCTTGGCGGAACCAATCTTCCATGCTGTATGCATCTGGCTTTGGGTTGGGTTTGCAGCTGTACTCCAGTAACCGGAACCCACTTCACATCACCCTCATTTGGATCCTGGTTGGTTGTTCCTGCACCGATCACAGTAAATTCATAGAACTGATTCGGATAGAACTGAATTGCCTCGTCCAGTCCCTGTACTATGCTCTCTTTTACATCCGGGATGTATGCATTCGGTGTGTTAGTCGGAGTTGGATCTGCAACTTTCGGTCTGGAATCTTCTTTAAATGCTATTTTCAATGGATTCGTCAAAACACCATTCTTATCTTTGATCTGGATATAAAGATCAATTGGATTGTCAGAGTCTAAATCCTCAAGACCGATATTAAATTTCTTATCAGCAGTAAACGTTGTCTGTTTTCCGGTAGATGTAAGATCTTTCGGAGTGGCAGACGTGCCATCACTGTTACGAGAAACCCATTTATAATAACAGGTACCGCTCTTATTCGAAATAAGAGTAACATTCGCAGATGTATGGTTGATCCATGAAAATCCAACCCATCTGACATTTGCCGGACGCTTAGCTTCATCCAATGCAATCTTCTTTGGTGTACTTACAGTTCCATCAGTTCCTTTGATGCTCACATAAACATCAATTGCATTGTTTGCATCCAAATCTTTCAAACTGATCGTGAAATCCTTATTTGCAGAAACATTTTTTCCCTTGCTCATTTTATCAACTGTCGGAGCTTTAGAACCACGTTTACACATTCATAATAGTACACACCTGCTTTATCAGAACGCATAGTTACAGTAGCAGATGTATGACCTTTCCATTTGTAGCTTACGTTGGAAATCTTCGCAGGTGTTTTCGCTGTTTCTTTCAAAGTAACAGTTGCAATCTTTGTTACTGCTGACTCTGATCCATCTTTCGCTACTACCTGTACATAGAGATCAATCGCATCACCTTTCAGGTTTTTCAGATCAATCTTAAAATCTTTGTTTTCAGTGATCTCAATCTTGCTGTCTTTAGTTGTGCTAATGGAAGGTTTATCCGCTCCCTTTGCCACCCATTTATAATAGCATGTACCACTCTTATCGGACTGAAGAACTACTTCTGCAGTTGTTGCAGTTTTTCTCTTTGCGCTGATTTTAGTAACCTTTGGTGCTGCCGGTTTCGGATTGTCTGGATTCTGTGCCTGGGTTACTGCAATCTCCTTCTTTACACCTTCACCAACAATGTTGTTACCACTTTCACTTTCTTTTACCCATATATAAAGGTCAATAGTCTTGTCTGTGACATTGGTAAGTTTCAGGGAAGTGGTTTCTCCTGCCTTAACCGTTCCACCTTCTATAGCTTTCTCGATAGTCGGAGCTTCCGCACCTTTTGCAACATATTTATAGTAATATGTACCTGCTTTATCAGATGTGAAGGTTACAGAAACAGTATTTGCTTCTTCACTTGTAGCACTATCAATAGTAATCGTTGGTTTGTTAGAAACAAGCTGACCTGTAGCTGTATTTATTCCATAACTCTGGTCGCCTTCATAGCTCATCGCATTAACTGCTTTTGCAAATGCATCCGCAGCTAAAGATTCAGGTTTCTGGAAAACTGTATAGTCAACTGTCGGATTCTCTACGGAATATCCAATATTCTGATTCTCAAATGCGCCGGCAATGATAATACTTCCTGCACTCTGATCCTGCTGTCCTAATACGATATTGGATTTTACGCTCTTATCTCCGCTTGTATAGTTCTCGATAATCTTCGGTTCGTCTGCTGCAGCATTCGTTCCTTGTTCCAGGGAAATCGTACCTGTGCTGTAAACAGCTCCACCTGTAGATACATTATCTTTGATCTCGCCACCTGTAATCACAAGTTTACCGCTGTTTTTAACTGCCGCACCTGCTGCAGTAGAGACATTCTTAGAAAGAGTAACGCCTGTCGTCATCACAAATTTAGCGCCAGCTTCTACAGAAACGATCGATCCATCTGCTGCGGTTCCGTCGTTTTTATTACCTTCAACAGAAAGTTTACCGATTTCTGAGGAACCGTCACCTTCATTCTGTGTCATGGACAAAATACTTCCTGCACTCACCTTGAACATATCACCTGCAACACTCCCACGTCCAACTACGGTTGTAGCATCTGTTGCACCAAAAATTGCAATATTCTTTTTGGCAGGAACGGTAATAGTATCTGTGAGATTAAACGATGCACTGATCAGAATCTTATAAGCAGATGTATATAAATCACTATCATCAATAGATCCTGTAAAGTCAGGTGCATTATTAATCGCTGCCTGTAGTTCTTCCGCAGTAGTAACAGTTGC
>ENA-OQAZ01000748-OQAZ01000748.1-human-gut-metagenome-genome-assembly--contig:-NODE-748-length-17425-cov-2.891953_pt1 | contig 17425 bp, 16 predicted proteins | sample MGYA00242737_ERZ504531 | MGnify/ENA primary metagenome ERZ504531 (study PRJEB26092, sample SAMD00036244) | human gut metagenome | host: Homo sapiens | study: EMG produced TPA metagenomics assembly of... | reverse complement strand
TGCCACGGTAACATTTTTCTTGGCCTGCTCTAACGCAGACTTTGCCTGTTCATTTTCCTCAAGCTTCTGTTTGACAGACTGGTAGGTCTTAGCTGCCTCATCCGCTGCAGCCTGTGCATCCAAAAGATCCTGCTGCTTTTTGGATTGCTGTACCTTCAAACCATCCGCTGCAGACTTGGCTTCATCAAATTTCTTCTGTGCGTTTTGGGCTGCTTCCTGAGCAGATTTTACATTGCTGTCGGACTCGGATGACTTCTCTGCTTCCTGTAAATAAGTCTGCTTAGCTGCATCCCTTTCTTCTTTTGCCTTCTGCACATCTGCTTCTGCCTGTGCTCTCTTTTTCTCTGCGTCATCCAAAGCCTGTTTTGCTGCATCGGCTTCTTTCTGTGCGGATTCTACCTGACACTCCTGCTCTGTCACCGCATTTTTTGCTTCCTCTGCATCCGTGTTCGCCTGATCGACATCTGCCTGCGTCAGCTCACCATTTTTAGCAATTGCTTCATCATATTTTTTCTGGGCCTCAGAAAGACTTGTCTGAGCCTTCGCTTTTTTCGTCTGTGCATCTTTAAGTGCTGCATCGGCAGCTTCCTTTTTTGTCTGCGCTGCCGATTCCTCATCATTTGCTGCCTGCAGTTCGCTTTCAAATTGCATCTTGTTCTCAGAAAATCCCTGCTCCACTGCTTCTTTTGCTGCTGCTTCCTTTTGTACTGCTTCCGTTTGTGCTGCCTCTGCATCAGCCTTGACTTTCTGTGCGTCTTTTACCTCCTGATCTGCTTTTTCCATCGCTGATTGTGCCTGACGTGTATTTTCCTTTGCCTGATCAAGATTTAGCTTCGCCTCCTCCAGACTTTGCGCTGCTTGTGTTGTCTGACTGTTTACTTTTACCTCCTTTTCCTGCGCTTCTGTCTCAACGGTCTGCTCTGCTGGTGCATTCTGTATTATTGTGTTCACAAAAAGCATCGCCACTACTGCCGGTGCCATAAATCGTCTTCTTCTCATTTTGTTTCCTCCCATCTTTCTGTTAAATCCAAATCTGTACATTTGCCTCTGCCAAATCAAATTCTTCAAACTATTTCGTTCTATATTTTAATATACCATATCTTTTCCCTTTTAAGAACGGTCATTTTACAATAAAAATGACCCCCATATGCATTTACTTTAACGTTTTCGAACCGTTAAAAAATGAATCATGGCCTATTATTTTTCGCGTTTTTCCTTTATTTTCCGCGATTTTTATTTTTTCTCATCTATCTTTCCAAATTTGGAAAATTGTATTTTGCAGCAACAGAAAAATGGGTGATTTTTTATAATTTCTTTTCCATACAGACAAAGTGCTTTTCAAACAGTTCGCACTCCCCGACTGGAACAAATCCAAGATCGCTATAGCACTTGAGCGCTGCTTTATGATTATCACGCACAAGGATATGAACACTCTTTTTGTTCTGCTCACGAAGCACGGTAAATACATGTTCCATCATCATTTTTGCGATGCCCTGTCCCTGCAAATCTTTTCTGACACACACGCGTGCCACCTCTGCTGACGGCTGAAAATCCTTGCTCCAACAATCAAGCTTATCCACTTCTTCGTCGTGATCAATTGAAATAGCCGCAATGATTTCTCCTTTTTGATTTTTCATGACAAACAGGCTGTCATGTGCAATATCAAACTCAATATTTTCCATGGAAGGATAATATTCATTCCAGTCTGCTGCGCCGCCGATCATTGAGCGATACAGCTTTAGAAGTTCATCTTTGTCGGATTCTTCTGCCAGCGTAATATTCCTTCCTGCCTCAATAATCTTATCCACAGTTTCCTGTTTGATACATCCGCGCAGATGTTTGATATATGGATGAAACTGCGCCTTGTCAATTCCATAATTCTTTGTCAGCTCATACTCATGCGGCTCCCAGGTCTTAAGATCTGACTCGTTATGAGATAGTGCTCCCTCCATGTTGTCGAGTGCCTTGTAGATCTTTGCCTCTAATGTTTTTAGCTCGCTCATCTCCTGATAAAGTGTCCGCATCTTATCGTTAAGTGGCTCTGGAAGTGTCGCTACCCACTGATAAAGCAGATTTTCCTCTGTTTCTTCATCGGCCTCTGTCTTTTTAAAACACGGAATATCACCTGTAAAACATTCGCCCAAATCATGAATAAGACACATCTTAATTACTTTATTAATATCCACTTCTGGAAATTCATCCTCCATCCAATATGCCATCAGTGCCACTCGCCAGCAATGCTCTGCTACACTTTCCTTCCTGTCATCTGATGTGTAGCAATGACGCATCGTTCTTTTTAATTTCTCTACCGTGTGAAGTGCTTCTATCAATTTTTCTGCTTCCATATTTTTCTGTCTCCCAGTTTTAATTTTGTCACTTCCATTATCGCTCAAAATGTAAAAAAATGGTAGGGTTTTTATTCATTTTTTAATCGTCAGTTACAGTTCATGGATAAGCCAATATTGCGGCAAAGCCCGAAGGTGAATGGATTTCACGAGACGGACACTTGAAGCAGGTCTTTCAAAGTAATGTATAATAAGAAAGAACATAAAAGGAACCTGCGGAGTTTGGTCCGTCGACGAAACCATTGCACCGAAGGGCTTTCGTTGCATTACTCATGAACTGTAACACTCGTAAAAAAAAACACAAAAAGAATATAAAATTTGACATCGTTTTTTGATGAGCGATGTGGTATGGTGTACAGTAAAGAAAGCTATTTTTATCTAACAAAAAATTAGCAAAGATATCATTTTTAAGGAGGGAACAACATGCGTTTTTATTGTACTGACGACACAGTTGATCTGGAACAGTACCCGTATCATGTGAGAGATGTCCATATCAGCGACCCATTTATTCTGGCAGATCCAAAAAGCCGCTGCTACTACACTTATGTACAGTTTGCGGATACAGAACGTTTCCCAGATGTGGAAACTGACAAAGAACACGGTGTATTTTATGTACTTGAAAGTAAGGATTTGATTCACTGGTCAAAGCCACAGATTTGTTTTCGTCAAAATAATTTCTGGGCAGATAAGGATTATTGGGCACCAGAGGTTCATATCTGGAAAGGACGCTATTATCTGTTCAGCTCATTTCGTGCTGATGGACATTACCGCAAATGTCAATGCTTAGTATCAGATTCACCAAAAGGGCCCTTTGAACCTGTTCGTCAAGAGGCTGTTACACCAGATGGATGGCAAAGTCTTGATGGAACATTATACGTTGACCGATCAGGCAAGCCATGGATGGTATTTTGTCATGAGTGGCTTCAGGTTGGTGATGGTCAAATTTGTGCCGTACCAATGTCTGATGATTTGGGAGAAGCAATTGGTGATCCTGTCATTTTATTTAGAGCATCCGATGGCAAATGGAATGCTAAAGGTGGAAAAGAAGGCGGCTATGTGACAGACGGACCATTTTTGCATCGCCTTCCTGGTGGAAAACTTATCATGCTTTGGTCCAGCTTTACAGAAAAGGGCGCATATGCTGTAGGCTATGCGACAAGCCGTTTTGGTGATATTATGGGGCCATGGGATCAGGAATTAGAACCACTGTATGCACTTGATGGCGGTCATGCAATGCTGTTTTATACCTTTGGCGGTCAGCTAATGATGGCATGCCACTGCCCAAATGATCACCCAAAGAAACGTATTCTTTTATTTGAAATGGAAGAAGATGAAAATGGACTTAATGTCGTAAACGAAGTTACAGGAAACTGGTTTCATGCAGCTGGAGGCCATGCCAAAGGCTGGGTTTATGAAAAACCCTGTGTAGAGATCCCCAGCTTTGCAAAAGATCCAAGAGGATAAAAAACACAAAAGGGGCAGCCACCTGCCCCTTTATCCCATTCAGATAATCACATTTAATACGCAATCATCGGAATGATTTCTGTCTTTTCATTTGCAGGCTCTTTTATGCCATAGCTTCCTCAATCGACAGACGAATCGTTTGAATCTGAAATGCACCAAACTCAAGCTCTAACATGCCGTCTTTTATTACTATCTCCTGCTCTTTATTTTCCAGCATATCACAAAGCCAAGCCTTCTTTGCATCAACATTCAGCAAAATCTGTGCTTTTCCCGCTGCCTTTTTAGACTCATACAGACGAAGTATCAAATCACCGCTTCTGTCTAATGCCGGCTTTATTGTATCTAAGACAACTGTGCCGTTCTTTACAGAAGCTATGCTAAATGTCGGCACACATCCCAGCACCAGTCTTGGCTTTTCATTTAGTTCATAGCCCTGCTTTACCACATCACATCCGGCAAAATCACCTTCCCAAGCAGTAAACGCGTATGTAAAATGATGAACCTGATTATCTGCACGCATTTCTGGCGCTGCTGCTGCACGAAGAAGAGTTAGTTCTAACGCATTTTGATTCATGCTGATTCCATACTTGCAGTCATTTAATACGGCTGCACCGTGAGACGCATCGCACAGCGCACTATATCTGTGATTGCATACCTCAAAACGATCTTTTTCGTATTCTCTTGAACGATGAGTTGGGCGCATTACATAGCCAAACTGCATCTCATTGATTCCATTTTCTGCATAAACCGCTACTGGAAATGAAGTCTTTAGCAGGCGATGTAGCTCTTTCCAGTCAATCGTTGTATCAAATTCGAGACGTCTGCTGTCCTTTGCCAGACGAATATACTGTGTATATGAAGAATTTCCAATCTTTCCTGTAACTTTAATGACTGCTTCTATTCCATCTGCCACAAGCTCAGTACACACATCAAATGCTCCTTCAAGCTCCTGCTCCCTATAATTTGAGTCGATATCCCATGCATCAAACATGCGTGGTACATCCTTATAAAAATGGAAACAATTCAAGGCATCTGCTGCAAACTCACGTCCTGATTCCTTTAAGACAAAACTTGTCACCTCGCCTTTTTTGTTTATCTTGACGCGTACCTGTGAATTTTCAAGCACAATGCCGTCCGTGGTCTTTTCTGCTGACACAGCCTTTTGCTCCACATTTTTCTTCTTGTATGGAACAAGTGTAACAGCTCCGCACGGTGGGATTGTTACCCATGCCTTAACGCCAAACGGTGTCTTCTCAACAAAAACTTCCTCTCCTTCAAAGGTTTTTGCACCGTCTGCAAATGCTTCTGGAAGCTCTACCACCGTCTTTCTCTCAAAACCAAATGAGTTAAAGAGCGTCACATCATTTTCATTTTCTTTTGTTACAAGCTGACTCATATATATATCTGCCTGTTTATTTGCTGTCTCAATTACACCGCCAACAGCTTTCCTTGCTTCCTCGTAAACTCTTCCCATCGAGGAGCCTGGAAGAATATCGTGAAACTGATTTAACAATAATTCCTTCCAGAGAGCATCAGCCTTCTCACTGTCATATACATTTCCCTTACAAAGACCAAATGCTCCCCACATCTCCATCTCGCGAAGTGCAAACTCAGCACGTCTATTATTTTGCTTTACTTTTGCCTGAGAGGTGTAGGTTCCTCTGTGTGCATTAAAATACAGCTCACCTACATAAGTATTGACTGGTCCGCCCGCTTCGTCCATTTTCTTGAAAAAGCTCTTCGGATCAGACAGTTCAACTCTCGGTGCACCCTCAAGATTTTGTTCTCTTTTTGCATACTCAATATCGTCTCTTGTTGGACCACCGCCGCCATCGCCATAGCCAAACGGCAGCAAAAAGGCATCCAGATCCTGAAGCTGACTTCTGTTTTTCCACACTTCTTCAAGTTGCTTAGGATTAGTCTTATAAGTATAGCTTGTCGGAAGAAATGACACAATCCTACTTCCGTCTATGCCTTCCCAGTTAAAGTAATGATACGGGAATTGCTCACCCTCGTTATATGACCAAAAGATCTTCTGTGTTACCAGATAGTTGACCTTGCATCCCTTTAAAATCTGTGGCAATGCCCCTGTGTAGCCAAACGTATCTGGAAGCCACAGCACTTCACTGTCCACATCAAATACGTCCTTATAATACTGCTTTCCATACAGCAGTTGACGAATCAGTGCCTCACCACTTGCCATATTCGTGTCAGGTTCCACCCACATGGCACCCTCTGCAATCCACTGTCCTTTTTTGACAGCCGCCTTGATTCGCTCAAAAAGTTCCGGATACAGTTTGCGGCACATCTCATACTCTGCTGGCTGGCTCTGAATAAATTTATATTCTGGATATTCCTCAATCAGACGAAGCTGCGCCGCAAATGTACGCGCGGTTTTACGACCGGTTTCCGCAATCGGCCACAGCCAAGCCAAATCCAAATGAGCATTTCCCACTGCATAAAAGACTGGCATTGTCGAACCATTCTCGGCCTCTAGCACTGGCTTTAAAGCTTCACGCGCTTTTTATAGGACTCAATTCTAGCATCCCGTTCCTGCTCAAAATCAACAATCAATGTAAACTGTTCCAATGCCTTTGCTATTTTTGCCGCTCTAAGGCTTGTCTTGTCAAGCACTTCAAGTAAACGTCCAAGTGTATCTACATCCATAAAAAGTTGGTAAGCATCTTCATTCCAAATTCCGTAAGTGCAGCGTCCCAATGTACGTCTCTTTCCCTCTTCTAATTTGTCTGTATAGGAGCCCGGAAGCACTGGACCTGTCGCACATCCTCCTGTCGGTGCCTCTGGATAATAATGACCAGCATAGACCTCCATCATGATATCAAACTGCTCGTCTCCCTTTGCACAGCGACTTAACACATTGTCTACAATATAATGATGCGGCTCATTAACCCAAGACGCACGGTATGTACCAAAAGCCTTATCATTTACAAACAGTGTTGCCTCACCATCTGGCTTCAAATTCATCACAATACGTTTGCCATTAGCTTCCTCACTCAGCTGAATGTGTCCCTTCATCCAACAATATTCATATGTATTTCCCCAAGTAAAACCTGGCTTTACCGAAACAAACTGCTCTTTTTTTGCCTCCCCAAGTGAGAGCTGTTCATTTGTGCGAAATGCTCCCATTGAATCTCACCAAGTGCTGATAAAAATCATCTTTGAGTGTGCGCACCCAATGACTGATGCGGTCTCTCCATTCGGATTTCATCAATTTACTCATAATATTTCCTTTCTATTGAAAAAAATAACACATTAATACGCAATCATCGGAATGCTTTCTGCTTTTTCATCTGTAGGCACCTTTGTGCCATCCGCAATCTCATACATGGCTTCGCTGCACTGCTTTACATAAGACGCCATATCCTGATATGGACGTGAGCAGATGTCAAACAATCCAATGTTATAATTTTCTCCGTCAAAACGCCCCAGAACAAACTGATCATAGCACTGGAAATAATGACAGCCAACACCATTTGGATGAGCTGCTACACGCTCGCAATAATAGCTGTAGGCTTTTCCACGATCTTTTTGTGTCAGTACACCCTCAAGTCCTGTTGCTGATAAGCCTGTATCTAGTGCTCCAAAATGAAATTCGCCAATCATAACAGGCAGATCTACACCAAGTTCTACCACATGAGAGATTGCTTCTGTTGGATCGACTGCATAACAGTTAATGGAAAATACATCAAAATTCTCCCATCCCGTTGCAAGATCTGGATCGGAAATCCATGCCCATCTCATACCAAGAATCATATGATTCGGATCGACTTCTCGGCATGCTTTTGACGGAATCTCAACATAAGCTCGAAGCATCTCTTTTGAGAATGTTTTCTGATCTTCTTTTGCAGCCTCAGATTTAGCTGATGCATCACGAATCGGCTGATACAGATCATCAAAGTCAGTAAACTTCGTGTTCCATGCTGTGTTTAATGCCTCCACTGTCTGATATTTTTCCTTTAAAGCCGCAATCAGCTTTTCCTTACATACAGTGCGCTCTGGATTATAAAGTACCTCGTCTGCCAATACCAAATTATCCACAAATGCCCAGCTTGGCTCATTTCTAAGGAAATAACCGATCATCATCTGATCGTCCTTCCTTGCTGCGAGTGCCTTTGCATTATTTTTCGCGTTTTCTTTATACTCATCACTTAATACATCTGGAAAATCACGGAAAATTTTCTTTTCCGTCTCCGGAAATTCTGGAAGTGAAGTTACATATGGTATCGGTGTATTTTCAAAAAGGCGCTGATCACTCCAGTTGCCAAGCGTATTCATACCCATCTGCATCATCTGTCCTGCCATCATCTTCTTCCATATCTGATACCAGTCTTCGCCAAACACGCGATATAAATTGGCACCTGCATATGAGAACATCTTCGCATTTCTTTTTCTATCTTTGAAAACACGATCTGGAGAAAACAATTCGCTGTAAGCTGGTTCGTCTTCACTCGGCAGCCAGTCTAGCCATTTTTCAATTCCATCAACACGACAGTCCACTGGCACATTCACGCAGTCTGGTCCTGCACTAAAAAACGCATAACCGTCTGGATCTGCAAGCCACCACTTGCCATCTGCCTTATATTTTGTAAAAAAGCCTGTGCCCTTGGCCAGCTTTTTATTTTTCCAGCCGCCCCATTTTGACCAATTTTCAAATGGATAGCCTTCTTCGCCGTCCTTAACTTGTTTTTCAAGAATGCTCTTTAACGACTCAATATCCTTTGTCTTGCCTGACCATTCCTTTCGCTTATTCTGTCCAAGACTATCGACAAGCTTAACATCCAAAAGATTAACATCTTCTGGGTATGTATCCGTTAATGCCATGTTGCTTATACGCACGGTAATATCATGAAATACCGGAATAGTCTTCATCTCAATACGTGTAATTTCTTCTGGCACAATTCGTCCGCATGGCAGACAATCTTAAGCTCACCCGGAAGTGCCTCTGGAAACAGCACACCTGCTTTAAACCACTCCTTATCCAAACAAATCTGTGTTATAATCTGCGGCAGAATGCCAAAACGAATCGTCATCGTTGGCTCATCATCCTTGCCATACACATACACATTGAAAGCATCACAATGTTCCTCAAGTGTTTCAATCTCAAACATAAAGTAACGCTCATTTTTCATTACATCCCACGGCAGCACAATACCCGCTCCATCCTTTGACAGCTTCAATAAAGCACTGTCTTTCTCCTGCTTTAAAAGTGATGCCCCGCTTGTTAACATCTTCACGTCAAATGGAATCTTCATCGCTTTTTCTCTCCTTTTTCTCTCGTCAAATTTTTTCTAGCACCAGATTCATTCTCAATGTTACAAGGTTCACTTTACGCTTTTTCACAAAAAAGGCAAGGCTTTTTTAGCCTTGCCTGATGTAAAATTATTCTAATTTTATATATTATTTTTTTCCCTACTTACACCACAACTAATGGCTCCTGTTGGACAAGCCTGCTTACAGCGTCCGCAGCGAATGCACTCTAGGCTGTTTGCGTTTACAACAGGATCTACCTGCATACGACAAACCTTTGCGCATTTTCCACAGCCAACACATTTTTCTTTGTTGACACGATATTTGAAAAACGATACTTTGTTGAAAACGGAATAAAATGCTCCAAGCGGACAAATATATTTGCAGAATGGTCTGTAAATTATAATTGAGAGAATGATTGTTACAACCAAAATCGCATTCTTCCAAACATACAAAGCACCAAGTGCACTGCGCATTGATTTATTTAACAGTGCAAGCGGTATACCTCCTTCTAGCGTTCCTGCCGGACAGATGAGCTTGCAAAAATATGGTGCACCCTGTCCCATAATGTCCACCAAAAACATAGGAAGCAAAATAACAAACACAGCAAATATTACATATTTCAGCTTGCGAAGCAGCTTATCTCCCTTAAAGGTACGAATTTTTTTTGGAAATGGGATTTATTTAACAGATCCTGTATCAGTCCAAATGGACATAAAAAGCCACAGATCAGTCTTCCAAAAATGGCTCCAATAAAAATCAAAAAGCCAATAACATAATAAGCCATCTTAAAATTCCAGCTGCCCACAACAGCCTGCAAAGAACCTATTGGACAGGCTCCGACAGCTCCTGGACAAGAATAACAGTTGAGTCCAGGTACGCAGACATTTTTTAATTTTCCCGTGTAAATTTTTCCTGTTACAAAGCCTGATACATGGCTGTTTGTCAAAAATGCCCACAATGCCTGAATGCCATGGCGCTTTGCATCACTTACTTTATTTGTTTTTTTCTTACTTGTTTTTTCCTGAGCCATTTTCTTATCCAATTCCTATACACTCCATACAAATATTAATCGCCTTAGTAAATACAACTGCCATCTCACCGCGAAAAATACCAAACGCCATCATCAACAGTCCGACCACTGCCAGACAAAGTCCTGTCCATTTGGAGTCCAGGGCTGCATTCGCCCTAGACACCATTTTATTTTGCATTATTTTCATATCAATTCTTTTCCTTGATTGCGCTTAACTCTTTTTCCACAATTTCCTTCCACTCTTCAAGTGTATGGCTTCCAGAATATGTTTCACCTACAATGTTTCCATTTTTATCTACAAAGAAGGTTTCTGGGAATGCAGAGATGCCCTGAAGACGTCCATTCATCATATTCTTATCCGGAATCAAGAATGGATAGGTAGCCTTTGTCTTTTCCTGAAGAAGCTCTGCCTTTTTGATAGCCTGCTCATCCTTATTGCCTTCGCTGTCTGTCGTATCTAATACAACACCTGTTACACCAACGCCCTGATCCTTAAGCTCCTGATACAGCTTCTCAAGCTCTGGAATCTCATTAACACATGGAGAGCACCATGTTGTAAATACATTTACAAGTGTAAGATCATACTCACTAAACATATCCTCAGTATAAGTTTTCTTATCAATACCTGTCATCTCAAACTTTCCAACATTATCGCCATCCTGCTGCACCATATCAATTGGCTGATCGAATGCGGACATCTGCTGAAATTCTGCCATGTCAGTCAGCTCTGTCTTTGTCTTTTCTAATTCCTTTTTCAGCTTCTTATCTGCATCCTTACTAATACTTAAATAGTACTCATATTTTCCATCACTGCTCTCGCCAAGCTTTGTGTGCTCTGTGCAGCCAGTCAACTCATCCAACTGATCTGTCACATCTGTGCTGTATACACCAAGTGTTCCAATCTTTCCAAGACTCTTTAACCAGTCATCATAGCCAGTTCCCATTTTCTCAATGACAGCATCACGCTGCTCTTCTGTCATTGTATACCAGCTAAATAATGCATAAGAAATTGCATTGCCTTCCTCATTCCAATTCTCATCTGTCAGCATTGCAACCTTTTTGTCTTCCATCTGCTTTAACAGCTCATCTGTTAATGTAAAATTCAGACCCATGAATGGAAACTCATAAGAATCCTGAACCTTCCAGGAAATCTCAGATGGTGTAAATGTTCCAGAGATCATATCGGAGGAAACTGATTCTCCTGCTGGGATTGCTTCTCCTGCCGGGATTGCTTCTCCTGCTGGGATTGCCTCTCCTGCCGGGATTGCTTCTCCAGTCGTTGTCTCCTTGCTGCTATCATTCTTTGCTGCAAATACAGGTGCTGCAAATGCACCTAATGATGACACTCCAATCACACCTGCTGCTAAATATGCCTTTACTAACACTCCAATATGTAATCTATTTCTTCTCATTTCTTATGATCCTTCCTTTCTTTGTTTTGATCTGAGGCGATTATAACACATGCCGTATAAAATTAGTGTTAAGAAATTTTATTTTTTAACAACTATTTTATTCTTCGTATGATATACTTTTAAAAAATAACCATTTTTGAAAGGGGAATGAAGATATGCATATTTTAGTAATCGAAGATGAAGCACAGCTTTGCAGCTCTATCGCTGAAGGACTTCGCCTTGACGGATACGAGGTGGACTCCTGCATGGACGGAAATGAAGGACTAGAGCTTTGTCTTACAGAACCATTCGATCTTATTTTGCTTGACCTTAATCTTCCAGGAATGGACGGTCTTTCCATTTTACAGCAGCTTCGTGCTGAAAACTCATCCACGCCAGTTATCATCCTTTCTGCACGAACTCAAATTCAGGATAAGGTGGAGGGACTTGATCTAGGTGCAAATGATTATCTTACAAAACCTTTTCATTTTGAAGAGCTTGAGGCCAGAATACGAAGCCTCACACGCCGCAAATTTATTCAGGAAAATATCTGCCTAACTTGCGGCCGCATATCATTTGACACAAAAACAAGACTTGCCCAGATTGATCACATGCCACTTTCCCTCACGCGAAAAGAAAGCAGTCTGTTAGAATATTTTCTTCTTCATCCAGATCAAGTGATCAGTCCAGAGGAATTGATTGAGCATATCTGGGATGGAAGTGTCAACAGCTTCAGTAATTCCATCCGTGTTCATATCTCCTCGCTTAGAAAAAAGCTTCGCGCAGCTCTTGGATACGATCCTATTCAAAATAAGATAGGCGAAGGATATCTGCTTAACGCAGACTGCTGTAATGATTAAACATTTAGATAAGGAAAGGATTCTTATGACTCACACACAAAAAAAAGCGCCTCTGCGCTCCTTCTTTGCAAAAATGCCACTTCAATGGCGTCTTACTGCACTGACAACACTTCTTGTCACAGTTGCCTGCATTTTTATGTATTTTTTTATAAGTCATTCTGCCGTCTCTGGAATGGATGATCTGCACGATTACGCGATCCATATTGATCAGAATGACTCTTCCCCTATCACATTTCAGGTTGATCCATCTATGCTATTTCCGCAGATTAATGATCAGCTTGCCCAGACAAAGCAGCTTTTCATGATCAAAAGTCTTGCTGTAACCATTGTTGTTATTTTAATAAGCAGTCTTTCAACTTGGTTTCTTACACGTAAAAGCCTTGCTCCGCTTCGCAGCCTCAGTAAAAAAATTTCTGATATTCAGGCACAGAATCTTTCTATTTCCATTGATGTTCCAGAAAGCCATGATGAAATTTCTAAGCTGACAGAAGCATTTAATCAGATGCTTGCTCGATTAAATGATGCATTTGACGTTCAAAAGCAGTTTTCTGCCAATGCAGCTCATGAGCTTCGAACTCCGCTTGCTGTAATGCAGACAAATCTTGAAGTATTTTCCAAAAAGAAAGAACCTTTTGTTTCAGAATACCAGACACTTTTTTCCACGATTCTTGAGCAGACAAACCGTCTTAGCCATTTAGCTCGATTTTGCTTGATATGACTGGAATGCAGCGTGTAAAACGCTCTGATACAATAAGCCTTGCAGCACTCGCTGATGAAGTTCTCTGTGATCTTGCACCAATTGCTGATCAAAAGCAGATTAAGCTTTCCCAATCTGAAACAGACTGTATCGTCACTGGAAGCTATCTTCTTCTCTACCGTGCTGTTTTTAATCTTGTTGAAAATGCAATCAAGTACAATCATCCCGATGGAAGTGTGCACATTGATATAAAAGATGAAAATGGATTTGCCTTAATTAGCATCAAGGATACAGGAATTGGCATTGCTCCTGAAAATCAAGAAAAAATCTTTACACCTTTTTTCTGTGTTGATAAATCAAGAAGCCGCACAATGGGCGGTGCCGGTCTTGGACTTGCACTAGTTGCCGAAATTGCACAGCTTCATAATGGAACAGTTTATGTAAGCGAAAGCGACAGCGAAGGAAGTACTATCATCCTTAAGCTGCCGCTGTAAAAAATCATCGCTGATTATTATTAACTTTTCCTATCTTTTCTCCCTGTCTTATACACGTTTCCTCTCCTCTGGCGCTTCGGTGCAAAATATTCTTTCTCGGAAGAACAGCACCTTTTTGCGTCAGAAGTATAATGGTAGAGCCGCCAAATTCAAAATATCCTTTTTCCTCGCCGCGAGTCACATAACCTGGCTCTGCTTCATGGTTGGTAATTCGTCCAACCATCATTGCACCGACTTCCATCATTAAAATCGTGCCAAATTCCTTCGTCTTAATAATACAATACTTTCTGGTGTTTTCCTTATATACTTGGCAATGTTCAAGCGCAATCGGCTGCACTGTATGGAAAACACCATTAATTGTGCGCTCATGAGAACGTCTGCCGCTCACTGGATAAATATAGCGGTGATAATCATCTACACTTAAGCGAAGCTGCCACAAAATACCGCCTTCAAACTGTTTTGCCAGTTTTTCATCACGAAGCAGACTCTGTACTGTATACTGACCTTGTTTGATCAAAAAGCGTGAATCATTCGTGATTGGAAAAATCGTAAGCTTTGCATCACATGGACTAATAAGTATATCATCTCCCTGCGCCAGTAATCTTGCATCTGGTTTTAGCTTTCTTGTAAAGAAATCATTATAGGAAGAAAAACTTGTTTTTTCAAACTCTGACACATCAATATTTTGTGACTTTATAAAGCCAGAAACAGCAATCAAAGATAATCTGCTGTTCATCACACATCCTGCCGCCTTTGATACTGCCGGACTGACAAGAATACGAAGAAGCCTATTTCCAACTGATGTTGTATATAAAAATGTTAAAAGTCTGCTTGTTTTTTCTTTCATAATTTTGTCTTATCCTTTTTTGTGTTTCCAGAACATTAGATCAGATAAATTCCAGCCATAATATTCCTTCCAGTTAAAGCAAAACAGAAGATACAGAACAACTGCTGCCACAACAATGATCAGCACAGTAAGCTGTTTGTTGTTCGGCTTTGGGAATTTAAAATTAATTACAAATAAAAGACCGGTAAGCAGCATCGCAAGACTCAGCACTATCTCAAAATTATCCTGACACAGGTTTGAGATTGCATACAAAAATGGTAAAATGACTGCAATAGAAGTGATCGGAAGACCCTGATAATACTTTCTCTTTTCATCAGTCTCCTGCTGACGCTTCTCTTCCATTACATTATAATATGCCAGACGAATCAATCCCGCCAGACAATAAAAAATCAAAATTGAAACTTCCCACGGTTTCTGCATTCCTGAAAACCAACAGATAATTACAGGGCAGACGCCAAAGCAGACAATATCACAAAGCGAGTCGATCTGAATGCCAAAGCGCTTCTGATCCTCTGTTCTGTTTTTCTTTGTTCTGGCTACCTTGCCATCAAATGTATCAAGAAGACCAGACATACCCCAAAAAAAGATTGCCCAGCCTATTCTTGCATAGCAGGCACTAATCATTCCCAAGATTGATGATGCCAAGCTATGTATGTCAATATTACTGTATAATCATAAAATCCTATCATTGTATCCCTCATAATCCATCCTGTGAGCTGCCATTAACATAAGCGCATATCTGAGTCCGGATTTTCTTATTTTACTTTACTTTTTTTGTGTTCACGCACCTGAAATACTACCACAGCTACAAGCGTAAATATTGCTGATAAAAACAGCTCACTGTAATAGCCAAGTCCACGGCTTAAAATCAGTCCCGGAATCAAAAGTGCCTCCCCAAATACTTTTTTAAAGATCACCATAAACAATCCCTCACTGATACCCATTCCACCTGGCAGCGGAAGCATATCAACTGACACCGATATAACAGCCTGTAAAAACATGACCTCAAAAAAATTCATACTGTTTAAAGAAAACGCGCGATAAACAAAATATGTTACAGCAAACATTGCAAATCGCTGTACAACCGTGATTACAAAAACTCTTGCAATCATCCCCCAATGACTGCTCATAAACTCGGCTGCCTCATGATAATGATTCATGGAGCGCTCTATTTTATCTAAGCGTTCTTCTTTATGTTTTAAAATGTGTATCCGTTCCAGAAGCTTTGCTCCGAGTATTAATGTCTTTTTGGCAAATGACGGATGAAATACGACTACGCACATAAGTATCACACAGCCGACATTCAACAAAATGCCCAGATAAAAGACCCATCTCGCTTCTGCCACATACTCTGCTAAAAATCCCCCTGCAAACAGCCACAAACCTATGCCCACAACGACAAGTACAAACTTATACGTAATCGTGACAACAAGCAAAATAACCGTTGCTATCGGAAACAGGAATGTCTTCCTTTTTCATAAAGTAAATCTGCATCGGCTGTCCACCCGTCGCTGACGTGTGACGCAGCTAAAGAAAAATCCAACCAGCTGAAAAAAGAAAACAAACCTTTCCTTTACATAAATCCCGTAGCAATCCAGCATATGCCATATGACAATACTTTCGCCAGCGATAAAAAATAACACAAGCGGGACTGCTGGAATTAGCCACAGGATATTACATTCTTTGATTGCATCTTTAAGTCCTGAAAGATCCTCCCCATGGAAAACACCATACAGTGTCAATCCTATAATTGCAAAAAACAGGATAGCGTCTATCAATACTTTCTTATACTTTTTCACCTTTTGGCGCTCCTTGGCTATGAATAATTTCATTCTATCAAAAATTAGGACCATTCGCAACAAGAAGTTATTACTTGTGTGCCCCTGCCATGAATGCTTCGATTTCATCTGGGGTGCGCATTACACCCTCAGACAGGCACTCGCATCCGTCTTCCGTGATCAAAATGTCATCTTCAACGCGGATTCCGATCTCCCACTCATCGATGTACAGACCTGGCTCATCAGAGATAACAGCACCTGGGCGAAGCTTGCTGTTAGAAGCAACGCTTACATCATGAACATCAATTCCAAGATGGTGAGAAACACCGTGCATGTAATATTTTCCAATCTCTTCTTCCTTCTCAATCAGACCCATACGGATACAGCCCTCGGCAAGAACCTTCTTACACACATCATTTAACTCACGAAGCGTCATACCTGGCTTTGCTTTCTTTGCAACAGCGCGGTTTGCAGCCAGCACAACCTCATAAACCATACGCTGCTTTTCGGTGAACTTGCCATTTACAGGATATGTTCTTGTGATATCTGCGCAGTAACCCTTGTACTTTGCACCAAGGTCAAGCAGCAGAAGTGTGTTGTCCTTGCACTCGCATTCATTTGTTACATAATGAAGCATCGTTCCGTTTATACCACTTCCGGCAATCGTTGGAAATGACACGCCGTCAGCACCATTTCTCTTAATGCTGTACTCAAAATCAGCCTGTGCCTGATATTCCATCTGACCTGGCTGTAAATGAGACATCAAATTCTTTAATCCGCCATCTGTAAGCTTTATTGCCTCACGAATCAAGGAAACCTCATCCTCGTCCTTCTGCATTCTCATCTCAGCGATGATCGGCGCACAATCCTTCACGCGCACACCGTACTTCTGTGCAAACTCGCGTGCTTTCATCATGTTGTAATCTTCAAGATCATCGATATCATGGCGGTAAGTATCAAAATATACGGTATAGACATCCTCTCTTGTCAGCATACGGTTGATGATACCTTTCTCGGTGTCGATAAAGCCAACCTTCTCGATCTGTGCCTGCGCCTTTGCCTCATCGACGGTCATCTTCTTTCCATCCAACGCTCGCGGTCTGGATCAGCCTCCTCAATAAGAAAGCGTCTCTGTCGGCTCCTCAGTCGCATTATCCAAAATTAACATCATATTCTCGCGGCGAATGCTGTAAGATAAAAGAAGTTTCTGTTTGCCTCAAATGGTGCATACTCATCTGCACTCACATG
>ENA-OQAZ01000746-OQAZ01000746.1-human-gut-metagenome-genome-assembly--contig:-NODE-746-length-17480-cov-2.718665_pt1 | contig 17480 bp, 22 predicted proteins | sample MGYA00242737_ERZ504531 | MGnify/ENA primary metagenome ERZ504531 (study PRJEB26092, sample SAMD00036244) | human gut metagenome | host: Homo sapiens | study: EMG produced TPA metagenomics assembly of... | reverse complement strand
CATAAAGCCCCCGGACTTTCCGGCAAAGAAGCAATACAAGATGCAAGGAACAGAATCAGAAATATAAGTGCTATGCTTCCGCCTACTGCGATCATGACAATTCCGCCTGCCTTTGTTCCCGTCGTCGATCCATACAAGACAGGTGACTGCTGTGCATTGCTGTATCCATACCGGCTGCTGCCCTGTGATTCCGCCTTATAGTCCTGCATATCCGGATTCCATGCTCTTCCATTTCCATCCGTTCCGCTCCACCTGTAAGTTCCAAACGGAGGTACACCTCCTCCAGGCGTTCTTCCCCATCTGTCAGTCCCGCCCATCTGTCCATATCTTCCACGCGGTCCTCCCGGACCTCTTCCCATATTTCTCGTTGCCTGATCAAACGCATTTCCAAAAGAACGCATGCCCTGTTCCGCGCCATTTACCGCACCATTCACTGCCCGGTTGATCGTATCTGTGATCGTCTGGTTCAGCTTCCGGTAATCCTGCGAGTCTACAGCATCCTGCACGGTTCGTCTGATCTCTTCTCCAAATCTTTCCCAATCCTGCATTTTCAGCTTCTCCTTTATTTTGAAAACTTGATCCTGTCATCAATTCCGTGCGAAAGAACATAATCAAAAACGGTCTTTGGCACCAGATCATCCCACTTTTCATCTGCCAGGATCCTCTGCCGGATCTGGGAACCTGATACCCCTTTTTCCTCTTTAGTCCTTCTCCAGAGAACTTCCACCGGAATTCCAAGCTTCTCAAAACGCTTCTCATTGTTCGCAGTCCATTCATCACAGATACTCATAAAGCAGACCGCACCCTCCGGCAGATACTGCCCCAGATATTCCACTCTGTCAATCGGAAATGGGATGATCTCAAACTCTTCTCTCGGCACTCCGAAACTGAGCAACGTATCACGAAGCATCTCATAACGCTCAATATAAGTCAGAGGATTAGCGCTCCGTCTTACCCGGTAATTGTCTTCCTCACCCCCTGATACGTGCAGATCATCCGACATAGTGATTCCTATATAAAGCCTTTTGCAGCGCATCTTTGCCGCCAGATATATTCCACATGTTTGAGATGCAGAATCTGAAATCTTCCATATACCAGCCCTTTTTCTATCATTTATACATCCCTTGCTTTCTGTAATTTTATCTTTTCAATGATGTTGAGGTCAAAAGGTATTTTAACCCTTTTGATACCAGATTGCTACGTGCTTTGCACTCTCGCAATCCTTTTCAATTAGTCTATCTGTATTCTACTACAGAACGGTCGTTCTTAGCAAGAAATACCTCTGTATACGACAAAAAGATGACTTCGTCACCTTTTTGTCTTTTTCTTCTATTCAACGATTTTATAATATTCTTTTGCTGTTATCACAAATACGATCACATAAAAGACGGCAAAGATTCCCACTGTACCGGCAGTGCATCCGAAGAACAGCTTTGTATTTTTCAGATAAAATATGGCTAAAAGCTTTGTGATCACCGGAAATGCAACTGCAATATGGATGATTGCCATCGCAAGCGGCAGGAAGAATACCATCAGGATCTGGCTGCGTATCGAACTTTTGACCTCGCGTTTGCTCATTCCTACCTTCTGCATGATCTGATAGCGTTCTCTGTCATCAAAGCCTTCGGAAATCTGTTTGTAATAAATGATCAGCACCGTTGCCATCAGGAACAGGCTTCCAAGATACATTCCAATAAAAAACACACCGCCATACAGACCAAAGAAAGTCTCTTTTTCAAGATATCTTCCCTGTACGCCAGTATGTTCAAATTCACTTTCTGCCTGTGCTTTCAGCTCTTTGACAGCTTTCAGCTTCTGATCTTCGCTGCCCCTTAAATTGAATGACTCCCTCCATTTTACCGGTTTGTCCTCTGCCTCGAGCTGGTATTTTTCCAGATAATCTTTCATAAACTCTTTTTCATCACTGACGATCATATAATATACATTTTCTGTATTAGAATCACTCTTCTTTCCAAAAGGTGCAGTATCCAGTTCCTTCTTGACCATCCATGTTTCCTCATCAATCCTGATCTTATCCTTTCCGTAATTTTCCCCATTTGTAAAAAGAATAGCTTCCTTATCCCCAAGCTCCATCCTTTCGCCGGTCAGCTGATTATAATCTGCCAACCTAATCACATCAAAAAACACTATATCAGATGACGAATTATCCTTTATCATAGCAGAAGTATATTCTTCTCCGTTTTTTATCTTAACAAGCTCTGCCATATGCCAGCTCTTCTCATCTGTGATCTCTACCTGATTATCCCGGCAGATCTTTTCCACCATGTCATGCAGCTTCTTATTTTCCACATCATCAGATACCGAATTTGTGATATACACTTCCTGCGGATACCTTGTTCTTAAGACATCCTCCTTTCCAATGTACAAAGATACGGTAGACGAAATGATCACCAGAACCATAGTACTGAGTACACAGATATTTGACAGCCCGACTGCATTCTGCTTCATTCGGTAAAGCATGCCGGATACGGATGTAAAATGCTTTGTTTTATAATAGAAATTTTTGTTTTTCCGAAGCAGCTTTAAAAAAGCAATACTTCCTGCTGTAAAAAGCGCATAGGTTCCGATAATGACACAGATTACTGCGACAAAGAAAAGTTGAAGCGCCTTAAGTGGTTCTTTTGTCGTAATCGCAATGTAATAACCGATTCCAAGGAAAATGATTCCAGCCATAGTCAGGAACCATTTGGTTTTTGGCTCGCGCTCGCCCTGACTTCCCGCATGCAGAAGATCGATTGGATTGGCAAGCCGGATCTGCAAAAGATTATAGATCAGAGTCAATGCAAAGATCAGTGTGAAAAAGAGAACGGTATTTCCGGCAATCTCCCATGACATCCGAAATGCCAGTTTATCGTCATAATGAATCATTCTTTTCAAAAGTGCATACATCAGCTTTGCAAGCGCAGTTCCGAAAAAGATTCCCCCCAGGATACTGACCGCACCGGTTACAACCGTCTCGATCACCAGCATTTTCGCAAGCTGCGGTTTCCCCATTCCGAGAATATGATACACTCCGATTTCTCTTTTCCTTCTTTTGATCAGAAAACTGTTGGTGTAAAACAGAAAGATCAGTGCAAATGTTTCTATTACACGAACACTCAGACTTAAAATAATCTGTAATGCTTCCTGGTTCATTGGCGAATTTGCCGCCAGATTCGCCATCATATAATACATCATCACCGTTAAAATGGCAGTCAGTACATAGGGAATATATGTCTTCCGGTTATTTTTCAGATTGGAAATGGCAAGCTTTGTATAAATCGATCTATTCACGGTGCTCACCTCCTGTAGTGAGAACCGTCAAGGTGTCGGTGATCTTCTGGTACATCTCGTCACTGGTCAGATTGCCACGGTAAAGCTGATGAAAAACTTCCCCATCCTTGATGAAGAGGACTCTCTTTGCCGTGCTCGCTGCTTTGACACTGTGCGTTACCATGACAATCGTCTGCCCGTTATCGTTGATCGCATTAAAGAGTCCCAGAAGCTCATCCGTCGATCTGGAATCAAGCGCACCGCTCGGTTCATCGGCAAGGATCAGCTGCGGTTGTGTGATCAGAGCACGTGCAATGGCTGCTCTCTGCTTCTGTCCACCGGATACTTCATATGGATATTTGTTCAGAAGCTTACTGATCCCCAGCTGCTCTGCGATCGGCGCGATCCGACTCTCCATTTCCGTGTATTTCTTTCCAGACAAAACCAGCGGAAGGAAAATATTATCCTTCAGGGTTAGTGTATCCAAAAGGTTGAAATCCTGAAAGACGAATCCAAGATTCTGCCGCCGGAATGCTGCCATCTCTTTTTCTCGGATCTTGCTGAGATCATTCCCTTTTAAGTAAACCTTTCCACCAGTCGGCTTATCAAGTGCAGCCAGGATATTCAGAAGTGTAGTTTTGCCACTTCCGCTTTCTCCCATAATTGCTACATATTCGCCTGCTTCTACGGAAAAGCTGACGTTATGCAGCGCCTCTACCTGATTTCCTCCGAAACGGGTTGTGTATATCTTTTTTACGTTCTTTACGTCAAGTAATGCCATGGTTTTTATGACCTGCCCTTCTTTTTTATTTGATAAAGTCATTATAAAAAAGTAAGGGATTTCCTTCCATCGAAGTAAATGACAATTTGTGTGGGGTTTCTTACATTTTTGTAAGGATCGGGTTGGAAAAGACTCATTTGGTGAAAGAGACGCCGCCAGAAAAAATAAATATTCCAAATTCCTTTGTGCAAACCATTCCGATGAACCACTTAGGACGGGAATCATGTTCGGCAATGGCTCCATGATTCCTGTGTTTCATCTCCATTGCACAAACATGGAATTTTCCATATTTATTTTTTCTGGCGGCTGTTTTGTTCAAATGGATAAACTTTTTGCAACTGATAGATCCTTACCCAAAAGTAAATCATAGTTCTGTTCCGTTGTTGGAAGTTTTTTCGTTTTTGTACCGATAGACTCCATTACTCTATTCGTCTGGATTCACGGTCAAAGTTTAGATATACTTTTGTTCCTTTTTCTGGTTTTGATTCAATCCAGATAGTATGATGGAGACGATCTATGATTGTCTTACAGAGATATAATCCTATTCCAGTGGATTTTTTATTCGCTCTTCCATTGTAGCCGGTAAAGCCTTTTTCGAAGATTCTTGGGAGGTCCTCTTCTGCAATGCCGATTCCGTTATCGGAGATCACCAGAGTTTTTTCTTCTGTGTAGATTGATATTTCTCCGCCTCTTGCGTATTTAACTGCATTGGAGAGAATTTGTTCGATGACGAAGGTCAGCCACTTTTCATCGGTCAGGATCTTCTGATCTTGGATTTCAAGGTGAAGTCTTGTCCTGGTCATGATGAACATCTGGGAATATTTGCGGACTGCCTGGCGGACGATTTCTTCCAGGCTGCAGATCCGGAAGGCGTAATCGGAGGTTGCGGAACCCATTCTGAGATAGGTGAGTACCATATCCACATATTGTTCAATCCGGAACACCTCCATTTTCATGCTTCGGGTAAGTTCCTGTGCTTTCGGGCTTTCCTGTACTTCTTCCAGTTCTTCCCCGCTCTGGATCAGGACACCGAGTGCTGCAATTGGAGTCTTGATCTGATGAACCCACATGCTGTAATAATCAGACAGCTCCTGTTTTTCAATCTGCACAGAGGATTCCAGCTCTTTTTTCTCTTCGTAAAGCTGCCGGATCAATTCCTGGTACATTTCGCTTTCCCGGCTTTCTGCCTCCGGAAATCCTCCCGCCTCTGTCCGGATTTTTCCCTGATTTTCTTCCAGTATTCTTTGTCTTTTTTCATATCGTATGAAAACAAGTGTAAACCAGATCACATTCCATAAAATCACCAGAAGGAACGCATATCCTGCAATCTCCACCGGAATTTCATAGATCCAGAAGATGACTGCAAAGAGAATGCCCGAAACAAGAACCGCTATTCTCTCCGGTCTTTTTTCTTTCCAAAATGCCCTTAAAATCTCTGTCATACCAGCATGTACCCGATTCCTTTCTTTGTCCGGATCACATCATGCATTCCGGCTTCCTCCAGCTTTTTCCGAAGTCTCGCCACATTTACTGTAAGTGTATTATCATCGATGAATTCGTCACTTTCCCAGAGTCTGGTCATGATCGCATCTCTGGTCACAAATTTTCCTGCGCTCTCAAAAAACATCTGACAGATCTTGAACTCATTCTTGGTGAGTTCAATCTTCTGCCCGGCTATTGTAAGTGATGCATCTCCCAAATTCAGCAGCATTTCTCCATGCTCAATGATATTTGCCGTTCCCTGAAGTGCATATGCTCTTCTAAGCACCGCCTGCACCTTTGCTGTCACTACATTCAGATCAAACGGCTTCTCGATAAACTCATCTCCGCCCATGTTCATTGCCATCACGATATTCATGTTGTCATTCATCGATGACAGAAAGATGATCGGCACATTGGACAGTTTCCGGATCTCCTGGCACCAGTAGAATCCGTTGTAAAACGGAAGCCCGATATCCAGGATTACAAGCTGTGGATCTGTCTTTTTAAATTCTTCCATTACATTTTTGAAATTCACGTACACATACTGTCTTATAATTCCACTTTTTCAAATGCGATGCCAGCCGCTCTGCGATCGTGTTATCGTCTTCAACAATCAGTATTTTATACATTTATTCCTGACTCTCCTAAACTCTCTTCTGGAAGTTTCCGTACACCTTAACCCCTTCATCTACCGTAGTAAATGCTTCCGGATCCAGTAAATACACCATGTTCAGGATATCTTCTACTTCAAATTTATTCACGATCGTCACCAGAACATAATTGTGTTCACTCGTAAATGCACCTTCACCATTCCACTGCGTAACACCACGTCCGGTTTCTTTCATGATTGCCTCTGCGATTCCCTTCTTCTTCGTGAAAATCAGCATTCTCACATTGATGTTCTGAAAATGCATCCTGTCCAGAGTTACCGTGTAAAAGAACAGGTAGACGACCGAATAAATCACCGTTGAGATATCAAAAACTAAAAGATAAATGGCATACAGTATCAGATTGAAGATGGTTCCCAGTTTTCCAACGGACATTCCCGCATATTTTTTCGCCATCCAGATACCGATAACCTCGATTCCACCACCGCTTCCTTTTGCCGTCAGCATGATTCCGATTCCGGCTCCGGTTACAACACCACCGATGATGATTCCAATGACCGGATCAGCAATCACTGCTGTTGCCGGAGTTGGTACGATTGAAGTAAATAAACTGATTCCTACCGTTCCAAGGATTGTATTTATAAAAAATGTCTTTCCGATTTTAAACCATGCAATAAATAAAATCGGAATGTTGAGCAGTAAATAAATGATACCATACAGGTTCAGACCTGCAATTTCCTTAATCCCGATCTGTCCTGCTCCATAACTTAACAGCTGTGCAAGACCAACTGCTCCCCCGCTGTATAAATTCATAGGGATAATAAATACATTCAGACCAACTGCGTAGATCAGACAGCCCACTATGATCCAGACAACCTGCATTCCCCTCTTCTGGGGCAAAAAATTGTTCATACTTTTTCTTTCCTCCTTGCTTCCGTTTTGATACCAGATATTTCATAACTTTTCCATACAGTATATCACGCCGGCATCTGAATTTGTAGACTAAAGTACAAATCGGCTTATAATTTTCTGTTATATATTTTAATCATTTTTCAAATAACAAAAGATGCAGCTCTGTTATCTGTTTTGATAACTTTGCAGCATCTTTCTACTCTTCTTTTTTATCCAACGTGACGCTCAAATCTCTTAAATCCAAGAATATTTTCAATCCGATCCATTGCATCCTTTTTTACTGATATACTCAGCGACTTCCTTCATAGCCTGATAATTATCAATCTACACACTTCCCATATTACCACTCTTTTCAATCTTACGGTCAATAAATACAACTGGGATTGATAAATCTGCAAGTAGCTTATTACTGGTCGCATAATCCGAACTGACATAAATGATTCCATCTACCATTCTGGATTTTAACACATTCAAAAACTTTTCTTCCTGCACCGCATTATGATCCTTGATTTTTGTTTTGTCAATATTCTAATCAGCCTACACTTACTTTTACTCCGCCTTCACAGCCCAGCGCATCTTCGTAGATCTTGCACGCCCATTCTGTGCACACTCTTCTGCCGAAGGTCGGACTACATCTTTGGCATATTCGGAATAAACTCCCTCGCGATATCCTGCTTTTAAAGCTTTCTTCACCAGTTTGTCTTCTCCTGAATGGAACGTCAGGATCGCTACTCTTCCCCCCGGTTTCAAAGCGCCCGGCAGTTTTTCCATAAATTCATAGAGTACTTCAAATTCATGATTCACGTCAATTCGAAGTGCCTGGAAAGTCCGCTGACAGGTCTTCCTGATGATATCTTTTTTCTCCTTATTTTCCGGAAGGAAAGACAAGGTCTGTTCGATCACCTGACGTAGCTTTGTCGTAGTATCAATCCGGTGTCCTTTCCGGATTTCTTCGGTGATTGCCTTTGCCAGTTCTTCACAATACGGCTCATCCGAATTTTCATATAACATCCCGGCAAGTTCTTCTCTTGAAATTGTATCCACGTCTCCCGGCTGCACTGATCCCTTTTTCCTGATTCAGTCGCAGATCCAGAGGTCCGTCCACTTTGAAAGAAAATCCTCTCTTCGGGTTGTCAATCTGCATGGAAGACACACCCAGATCAGCCAAAATAAAATCAAATCCGCCAACTTCTTTTGCAATCTCATCGATAGTGCAAAAGTTCTGAAGACGGATTGTTAAAATATCCTCCCCAAATCCCTGTTCTTCCAGACGTTTTTTTGTCTTTGCAGATTCTTCCGGATCTACATCTGTCGCGTAAATGTGCCCCTTTCCTTCCAGACATTTCAGCATCGCTTTTGTATGTCCGCCATAGCCAAGCGTTGCATCAAATCCCACCTCTCCCGGCTGGATCTTCAAGAAGTCAAGAATTTCCTGCACCATGATCGAAATGTGCATTCCGGCAGGTGTATTTCCTTTCTGAATGACATGTGCAATCATGTCTGATATTTCTCCGGCTGTAATTCTTTGTATTTTTCTTCAAATTTTCGTGGATATTTTCCCTTGTACCTTGTGCGGCGCTTGTGAACACCTTGTTCAGTGTTCTTTTCCTGTTCTGACATACATTGTCTCCTTACTTGTTAATTTATTTTTGGTTTTTTCGAATCTCTGGTCAACTCCATCGATTTTGTTGACTCATTACCATTTTCTCAACGTTTTCCATATTTTTCTTAATATTATTTTGTTCGACTGTAACTTGAACAGCTGCTACTTTTAACTGACCATCCATTTTGCCTTCTTTCTTCAAAATATTAATTTGTTTAAACTCACTATACTCTATCACTCTATCAGCGTAAAGCATTTTTTACAAATCGCCCTATTTTTGTGCATATACAGTTTTGAGTTGTGCATGTTGCATAATTTTTCTTTTTACCTATTAACTGAACAAATTTAAGGTTAACAACTGAATAAAGCTATGTTTTCAGATTGTTTTTCGAGGTGTTATTATAAATATAACATTTTAATCTGGCAGGCTTCTCTCCAAACAGAGTCGTCCATATCCCACCTCACGGTTCGGATACTTTCCAAATCCCGGCAACTCTCTCGCCCCGCGCCGGAGATACGCCTTCACCTTCTCCCCATACAAAAACGGATCATTTCCTCTTACGATCCCCCATTCCATCAAAAGTGCCGATGCTCCTGTCACAAACGGCGTTGCGAAAGAAGTTCCACTCACCACTGTCACCCCTCCGCCAACTGCTGTCGTCCTTACGTTCACTCCCGGTGCCACAAGATCCGGTTTCGTCCTTTCATCCTGCCAGGTATATCCTCTTCCTGAAAAAGATGCATAGGAAAAAGTAAGCGCATCATACGCCCCCACCGATATCACTTTATCTGCAGTCGAAGGAATCGTTAAGGTCACTTCTTCATCCGGATACAAAAATCCTGTCCCCCGGTTCAATACATTCTCACTTGGCAACCACAGATCATACTGCCTTCCACAACCCTTGTCGGATTCAAAATGATCTGCCAGACTCCCGACGTAATATAATCTGTCACCGGAATCATATCAATATAAATCTCCTGCGCGACATTATACGGGCTCGGTTTTCCATAATATAATAAAATCTCCGTTTCTCCGATCCGGAATCTCTGCGAACCGAGAACAGATTGTATTGGACCGATCCGCGTCCCCGCAGGAGATACAAATGAAATTTCCACTTCGTCCGTATACGCTTTCCAGATCTGAATATTCAATGTTGGTTCATCTGCCTGTACTGCGAGCTGTATTCTTTCTTCTTTTCTTTTCTGCAGCACTCCAGAAGTATGCCCGGCACTTGCTGCTTCATTTCCGGTCCCCACACAGATCACACTCTTCCAGAAATTCGACAGATCATCAATATACCGTTCTACCAGACTCCTGCCGTCATGAGAACCATATGTATTTCCAAAACTCAGATTGATCGCCACCGGCATCCGAAATTCCAGTGCTTTCCTCACCACATAATCCATCGCCTGCATCAGTTCTGTCGTCCGTGGAAATCCGTCTGGCATAGGCGACCCCATTTTACCACAATCAGCTCACTCTCCGGTGCCACACCGGCATACAGATTTCCACTTCCTCGCCCATTTCCTGCAGCAATCCCTGCAACTGCAGTCCCATGACCGGATATATCCTGACTTGGTACCATTCTTCTCCTTTCCTCTGACGAGTCAGCCTCAAGTGCCTGTTAATCTGCTCCTCGGTAAATTCCACTCCCATCCGATAACCTTTTGGTGGATTCTTCTCTTCATCCGCATTCGGTCTTAATGACTGATCCCACATCACCCGTATTCTCGTCGTTCCATCTGCATTCCGAAAATCTTCATTCGCATAATCAATCCCCGAATCAATTATCGCCACAAGTACACCCTGTCCACGCATATCAAGAAAGCGGGTATCCTGCACCTCATTGATACAGGATACCCGCTTCCCATTTGCTATTTGAAAAAATAAACGTTTCGGTTTCTCTATATATTCTACCTCAGGAATATCTGAAAGTAAATCAATCCTGGACTGGCTGATCCGAATGATCGCGTACTCATTCTGAAGTTCAACCACCTGGATTGCCAAGCTCTTACCTGATCCAGATTGCCCGAATATTTAATAATCAATTCCCATTCCCTGTCAATCGGATGATACCCGACATCCAGGTTCAATGATTTTTCTCTTTCTTCTTCCGTCGCTCCAAGTGCCAGATTTAAAAGATTTTCCAGTTTCTGATCTTCCATATCTTCTTACGCCCTGTAAGTTATTCCTGATATTTTATGACGATCATTCCGAAATTATTTCTGTATTTTATGCTACATTTTCTGCAGCCTGCTTTTTATTTGCAGGCTTTCCTGCTTTTCTCTTATCATATGCTGCAAATAATCCTGCGAGAAGTGTTCCTGAAATAGAATGCCATGTACAGGATACAGCACAGATAATTGCGGATTCCGGTGCAACCGCAAACTGTGCCGTTGTGGTTGCAAGGTTGGTAGCAAGTCCGGCGTTCTGCATTCCAACTTCGATGGAGATCGTTCTCTTCTTTGCAGTATTCATACCAGTCAGTCTTCCTGCGCCGTATCCCAGCAGATATCCAAGTCCATTATGAAGAAATACTGCCACAAAAATTACAACTCCTGATTCAAAGAATTTGTCTCCCTGCGAAGAAACCACTCCGCCAACTACACATGCAAGTCCAAGTACTGCAACTCCAGGCATCACTTTCTGAAGCTCTGTAAATGTTTTTTTCTTTCCAAACAGATAATTCAGTAAAAATCCAAAAGCTACCGGAACAATAACGGTCTCAACAATAGATACAAACATCGGAAGTCCTTTGATCGTAATATGCGTTCCGCTTGCAAGAAGTGAAACCATAAGCGGTGTCATAACCGGTGAAATGATTGTGGATACCGTAGTCATTCCTACGGAAAATGCCACATCTCCGCCACACAGATAAGACATGATATTGGAGGATACACCACCCGGACAACAGCTACAAGGATCAGACCAAGTGCAATTCCATCCGGAAGCTGAAGTACTTTCGTCAGTGCAAATGCAAGAAATGGCATGATCAGATACTGCGCGATTGCACCGATACAGATATCAAAAGGTCTCTGTGCCAGAATCTTAAAATCTTCGGTTGTCAGTGTCAGTCCCATGCTGAACATGATGATTCCGATGATGATCGACTGACAGGTGAACTTGTTGGATACCGGATCAACGAACAATGGGTTATTTACCCATCCCATCATTGCCGGTACAAAGAATGTGACTACTGCAATAGCGATTACCACCAATGATGTATAGTCTGATAAAAATTTGCTTGCTTTTTGTAATGCTTTCATTACAGTTTCCTCCTTTTTCTTTTCGTCCACGCAAAACTGTTCTTCTAATCTTCCGATAACAAAATTCACAGGATTTTTTGTATACACAGCAACAAAAAAAGTCCCTTTCCAGAATCAATCTGGAAAAGGGACGAATAAAATCCGCGTTACCACCCTAATTCCACAGAAAATAATCTGCGGCACTTCACATACCAACATATGCTATCCATATAACGGTGGATCCCGGCAAGGTCTACTTGCAGATACTTTTCTGCTTTGGACCCGCTTCTTAGAGAGGATATCCTTATCCGGTTATTACCTGTTCACACCATCCACAGGCTCTCTGAAAATAATGACGGATACGACTTTGTTCTCATCAACGAATTTTGGTGAACCATATTTTCTTTAACAGTTATTATAGTCTTCTCTTCGGAAATGTCAAGAACGAATTTTAATTAAATCCGACAATTCTTCTCGCCACAATGTACGCCAGAGACGAAATCTTTCTTCCTGATCTGCCCGGAAGATTCATGGTCTGTCCAAGGATTCCGTATCGGATCTTCCAATAAGTTCCGTAGTGATTCTTCTTCAGATACTGCCACAGCTCCCGTTTCTTTTCCAGATTCTCTGCATTTTTGGAACGAATCAGAAGAATCGAAGACACCGTCATCATAATTGCAAGATAATTAGTCATATAGGTCCGCAGTTTTTTATTAGAAATCTTGCGCATATCATACATATCAATCATACTCTTTGTGACAAAAATCTGCTGATCCACACGACTGATCATCACCTTTTCATTGACAGACTGATCTTCTCTTCCAATGTAATAACGATAAAAATCCACATCCATATAATACATCTTACGCACATGCGGAAGTGGATAGTAAACATAAATATTGTCCACATAAAATGTATGCTTCGGCAGCCTGAGCTGACATAATTTCAGGAAATCTGTCCGGTAAATAACAGAATGCATCAGAATATACTGTCCCAGATGGAAATGTTTCACATCATTCCAGCCAAAAATCTCTTCCTGTGGAAGCACATTCTTGTACTCAATCACTTTCTTGTGCTCCATTCCTTCTTTTTCGTATACATAGTTGGCAAGCAGCATATCCACCTGCTTTTCTTCATTTTCAAACGTTTTCAGAACATCCAGAATCTTGTATAATGCTTCTTCATCTACCCAGTCATCACTGTCCACCACTTTAAAATATTTTCCCTCTGCGTGGTCAAGACCTACATTGACCGCATCTCCGTGTCCACCATTTTCCTTATCAACTGCACGGATGATCGTCGGATACTTTTCTTCATACTCATGTGCAATCTTTGAAGTATCATCCTTTGATCCGTCATTAACTATGATGATCTCTACATCTTCTCCACCTTTTAAAATAGATTCCACTGCCCTGTCCATATAAGCTGCCGAGTTATAACACGGAATCGCAAACGATATATATTTCATGTGTATTCTCCTTCTCAATTTAAAGCTCACGTTCCTAGTATAGCCTATTTTTTTTTGTTTTCCAACTGATATTGTAAATTTCACATTTTTCGGCTATAGTTAAAGCTATATGATTACTATGAATAAAGAGGAGGATTTCAACTATGAATCACAATTTACTGGTCGGACAATCAGGTGTCCTACTGCTGTAATCAACGGAAGTCTCTATGGTGTTGTCTCAGAAGGTCTGGCAAATCCGGAGATTGATCATGTCATCGGTATGGTCAACGGTATCGAAGGTTTTCTTGCCGATCACACAATAGACATGGCACCTTTAAAAGAAAATGACGAACTGGAACGTATCCGCACCACACCGTTCATATCTTGGTTCCTGCCGTTATAAATTACCGGAAGATCTTTCCGATCCGGTTTATCCTGAACTTTTCCAGAAATTTACCGAAAAAGAAATCAGCTATTTCTTCTATATTGGCGGAAATGATTCTATGGATACCGTAAGTAAATTATCCCGCTACGCAGCAACAGTCGGAAGTGATATCCGCATCATCGGAGTTCCGAAAACCATCGACAACGATCTGGTTCTGACCGATCATACCCCTGGCTACGGAAGTGCTGCCAAATATGTTGCTTCTACAGTACGCGAAATTGCAATTGATGCCTCTGTCTATGATAATAAACCATCTGTCACCATCGTCGAGATCATGGGACGCCATGCCGGATGCTGACCGCCGCAAGCGTTCTTGCCCGCAAATTTAAAGGCGATAATCCGGTTCTTATTTATCTTCCGGAAGTTGCTTTCTCCCCGGATGCATTTATCGAAAAGGTAAAAGAAAAGCTTACTAAAACTTCTAATCTCGTTGTCTGCATTTCCGAAGGAATCAACGATGGTAACGGAACCTTTGTCTGCGAGCTTGCAAGTGATGTCGGCACAGATACTTTCGGTCATAAAATGCTAACCGGCTCCGGAAAGTAATCTTGAAAATCTCGTAAAAGAAAAGCTTGGTATCAAAGTACGCTCTGTGGAGCTCAATGTCTGCCAGAGATGCTCTTCCTCCTGTTTATCTGCCACAGATCTGGACGAAGCCGCTGCTTCCGGCCGTTTTGCTGTAAGTGCTGCTTTAGATGGTGAAACAGGAAAGATGATCAATTTTATCCGTAAGAGTGATGACCCATACATCCTTGAATTCGGAACTGCAGACGTAAACGAAATCTGCAATAAAGAAAAAACTGTTCCTGAAGAATGGATCACAAAAGACGGTTCCGACATCGGAGATGAATTCATCGCTTATGCCCGCCCACTGATCCAGGGAAGTGTAGAAGTACCTATGAAAGATGGGCTTCCATACTTCGCATTCCGCAAATAGTCTTGTTCACAATTTGTTCATTTATCTTTCAAAAATCCTTCATTTGTTAAACACTCTTTCTTCACAAGTGTTTTATATACTAGAATCATCAAATGATGAACAGGAAAGATTTCAAACAAATCATTTAATAAGACGTGCAGAAGTTAATAATAGAATAACTTTTTCATAATACATGCCGGGGGCTTTTAAGTCACCCGGCATCCTCCCTTTTATGGGACTTTTTCAAAAATTTCTTTCAGCGTTTTATTCTCCAACCCGGATATTTTCTCCATCGATCACAATTTTATATTTTCCCTGAAGCTGTTTAAACGCTTCTGATTCTGCAAGCTCAGGAACTGCCTGGATTGCCTTTTTTACTGCTTCTGCACATAATTCTCTTTCCATTTCCGGATTCTCACAATAACGCTCCAGATAGTTCATCCACAACCTTTCTGAATCCGGTAATACTTCAACCGCCTCTCTGCTGATCTCCCACACTTTCTCATATTCCTGCGCTTCTTCATAAATCAACTGCAGCTTTTCATAAATCTCTTCTAATTCTTCTTCATTCGATTCTAATTTTCTGATCTGTTCATATTGTTCAGCTGCTTTTAAATTCTCACCAAGTTTAAAATAGCTTTCTGCAAGATATTTTCTGACCTCACACTCCTTTTCTCCATTTGTATCCCACCGATACCACGCCTGTCTTCTAATCATCTCCTCACCAATTCTCTTTGTCAGCCTGTGCCATTTTTCACTCTCTTCCAGAACACTTACCTTCAATAGCGGGTATTGGTACAAATACACTTTCATCTGTATTTTTTCTGCACGTTTCTCCAATTCATCTAATATTTTTTTTACTGCATCTTCTGCGTTTAATCCATCCTCCTGCTGTATACTCCTTCTTCCAGACTCGCTATGACTACCCGGTATGCATCGGAAAACTCTGTCTCCTGCATTTCCTTATCGAGACTATCCAGGCTATTCACATAATCTTCCCACGCTACATAATAAATAAGTCCCATTTCCAGATAAGGACTGTCCCCATTTTGTTCCACAACCTCTTTTGTCTCCTTTTTCTCCTTTACTCCTTCCTGAACTCCCGCCTCTGGCTGATCCTGATCCGCTGCAATCGCTTTTGTTTCCGGCTTTTTCACTGTCCCTCCGATGATTGCTGCACTCATGATACAAACCGCCAGAATTGCAAGCAAAATCTTTTTTGCCGAAACATTATCCCTCGGTCTTTCCATTTCCCTTTCCAGAAAACCAATTTCTTTTTGCATATTTTTTAATACTTTTATGGCATTTTTCCCACTGCTATAACACTTTCCAAGCATTCTTTTCCAGACTCGCTCTTCTTTCCGTGTAAATGCCTTTGGATCCAGACATTTTTTTGCTGTAAATTCCATTATCTTTGCCAGACCATACAGATCATCCGACCGTTCTGTCTTCTGCGAAAGAACCCTTTCTTTCCTTACAAAAAGCATACGAAGCTTTTTCTTCTTCATCTGCTTTAAAAGTTCCTCGTTTTCCGGTTCATTGATATCCAGAAGACAAAGCATTCCGTCTCCGGTTATGATCACTGCATATGGGTTCACATATCCATACGCCGCATCCTCATTTCCACAACGATAATACTGTTCCAGCTGTTTTGAAAGCTGTCTGATCCAGTCAAATACTGTTTCTTTTTCCACTCGGATCCCCTGTTTGATATACTCCATCAAAGAACAGCCTTTTGCATAGTCATTTACCATATAACTCCAGCCATTCTGATCCACAAAACGGAGTACCGCATAGTCTCTTCTTTCTTCCATCCTGTTCCTCCCTGTGTCTGTTCATTCATATTAACTTGTCCTGAAAATGCCACATCGAATCATGTGTCTGATATCATATACTTTTCTTGTGATCTGTTTCAAAGCAGAGAATGTCACCCGGCGTATCTTCAGAGTATTTCATTATACCGGATGCAATTTCCTATAAAATAAAATTAGAATCGAATTAGAGTGACTTCACTATACACTGACATCTGCCACTTTACAAGCAGAACTTTTTTCAATAATTCACAAACTTTTTGTTCCAAAATCAGTCACTGATCTTTTTATTTTCTATAATCCTCTGACAGTCACAAGGATTCCCTGTCTTGTGCATTCTGCCAGACTGGTTACTGTTCACAGTACCTGTGACCAGCAACGCATCTCGCCATTTTAAATCGCCTTTGGCGATGGGCGAGATGCCATTCAAGATAAAACGTGCATCCTCCGTGCCAATCAGCGTAGTGATTGACACGGGAGTGAACATTAACCCAGACTGTACTTTTTCCCACTTGCTTTTCACTCCCGTATCGCTTATCCTTTTATTGAATATATTTATGAAAGAAGGCATACCTATGGCTCAATCTTCACATGTACTTCACGAAATCCATCCTGTATTTAACACAGACTCCCGCATTCTGATCCTTGGGAGCTTCCCTTCTGTAAAATCACGGGAAAGTCAGTTTTTCTACGGGCATCCAAGAAACCGTTTCTGGGATCTTCTTGCCACACTTACAGGTGAACCACTTCCTGCCGGCATAGAAGAGAAAAAATCACTGCTCCTTGCACACCACATTGCCGTCTGGGATGTGATCGCCTCTTGTGATATCGAAGGCTCCAGTGACAGCAGTATCCACAATGTCGTTCCCAATGACCTTTCAGAGATTCTTCAGACGGCATCCATCCGGCAGATTTTCACCAACGGTGGCACTGCATACCGCTTATATAAAAAATAC
>ENA-OQAZ01000745-OQAZ01000745.1-human-gut-metagenome-genome-assembly--contig:-NODE-745-length-17490-cov-2.066636_pt1 | contig 17490 bp, 27 predicted proteins | sample MGYA00242737_ERZ504531 | MGnify/ENA primary metagenome ERZ504531 (study PRJEB26092, sample SAMD00036244) | human gut metagenome | host: Homo sapiens | study: EMG produced TPA metagenomics assembly of... | reverse complement strand
GGCTGACGGGATGAAGTGTCAGTTGGTAAAATAGCTGGTGGAAAACGCCAGAGCAGCTCTGATCCCGGCACATCCTGGAGCGATGATAAAGAGTTAGAAGAAATTTTTAACCGCCGTTTTGGTCCTGGAAAATGGCGCAGCAGGCCGGATACCCAGAGCAGCTGCACTGCACCAAGGACAAGAAATTATTCTGCAGATAAGTCTTTAAAGGGAAAGGAAACAAAGAAACCGGAGGAGGAAGAGTATCTTCTGGTAGACGGCTATAATATTATTTTTGCCTGGGAAGAGCTGAGGGAGCTTTCAAAAGTGACGATTGACGGGGCAAGACAGAAGCTGATGGATATCCTGTGTAATTATCAGGGATATAAGAAATGTACGCTGATCCTGGTATTTGATGCTTATAAAGTGACAGGAAATACAGGGGAAGCCATAAACTATCACAACATCCATGTAGTATATACGAAAGAGGCAGAAACTGCTGACCAGTACATTGAAAAACTGGCTCATAAGATAGGCCGCCAGTATCATGTGACAGTAGCCACTTCTGACGGGCTGGAGCAGCTGATCATTTATGGTCAGGGCTGTCATCTGATGTCAGCAAGGGACTTAAAAGAGGAAGTTGCCTGGGCTAATGAGCAGATACGGGAAGAAAAAGCAAAACTGGAAAAAAATGGGAAAAACTAATTTGTTCCATGGTGCAGATGAAGAACTGGCGGCATATTTAGAAGATATCCGCTTGGCAGGAGAGAATAAAATGCTTTACACATATCCACATTATTATAGAAAATTTCAGTGTATTGCCTCAGAATGTGAGGATACCTGCTGCGCAGGCTGGGAGATTATGATCGATGATAAGGCACTGGAAAAATATAAAAAGGCAAAAGGCCCGGTTGGAAACCGGTTGAAAAATTCTATTAACTGGAAAGAAGGGTCATTTTTACAGTATCATCACCGTTGTGCCTTTTTGAACGATGAAAATTTGTGTGACCTGTATACAGAAATGGGGCCGGACAGCTTATGCCGTACCTGTCGCATGTATCCACGCCATGTAGAGGAATTTGAAGGCAGCAGGGAGTATTCTCTTTGTCTTTCCTGTATGGAGGCAGCAAAGATCATCCTTGGCTGCGAGGAAAAGGTGCAGTTTCTTACAAAAGAAGATGAAAAAGATGAAACCTATGATGATTTCGATTTCTTTTTATATACCAAACTCATGGATGCCAGGGATCTGGTTTTTCAGATATTACAGGACAGAAGCCTGGATGTAAAGCTGCGTATGGCAGAGGTGCTGGCATTAGCCCATGATCTGCAAAGAAGAGTGCGGGACAATGTTCTTTACCAGACAGATGCATTATTTGAAAAGTATAACAGCTCCAGGAGAGATGATTATTTTAAAGAAAAACTGGCTGGCATTAAGGGATACAGCCGCTATGAAGCAGTAAAAGAGATCATAGTCCTTTTAAAGAAAATGGAACCATTAAACCACCAGTGGCCGGAGTACAGGATGAATTAAAAAGCTGTCTTCTAGGTGGAGGTCAAGAGGATTACGAAGAGATGAGAAAAGCCTTTTTACAAAGTTCGGAAGCAGGAAAAATAAGTCTCTGGACAGAACAATTAATGGTATACTTTGTATACACTTACTTCTGCGGCAGCGTTTACAATGGAAATCCCTATGGAAAAATGAAAGCAGCTGTGGCCTCCACGATCATGATCCAGGATATGATGATGGCTCATTGGAAAAAAGAATGGTACACTTACTTTAAAAAGAGGCAGCTGATGTGGCTCACCGCTATTCCAGAGAGATCGAGCATTCCGATGAAAACAAAGGACTGCTGGAAGATATATTGACCCGCAAGGGGGAGTTTCGCCGCTGACTTGAAAAAGTAAATTCCAGTGTAAAAGTAAATTCCACCGCTCTTTTAAAAGTTGCTTATAATCTAGTGATTTTTAAGAAGAAAAGCGGAATCTATGCTATAATACAAGTAATCTATGGCAAAATTTTCTGTTTTTCTGTATGGCAAACAAGCTGCTGGAGGTCGGTGTGCACGACTAAATTCCACCAGCCACATTTGAAAAATGTGAAAAGTTTACTTCCAGTCTGACAGCAGATTTCTTCATGGGTTAGTGGTTATAGCGGATCAGCTTAGGTGTTAAGATGACTTTGTCAGGGTCAATACGCTTAAGCTGAAATGCTTTTAAGACGTCTTCCCCAAAAGCCTCCAGGGCGACATCATACGGTGTACGCCCATTCAAACTCTCCCGCGGTGTTGAGTTGATGTGGCTGGTGATTAGATTCACATCCCATTGAGTCAGGAATTCAAAGGTAGTTCGTTTCGGCAGTATCATGCGGAGCATGGTGTGTGCCTGTTCAATGCCGCCTTTCTGTCCGCTTCTCATGGGATCACAGTAATAAATGTTGGTTCTCTGGATACCGGTAACACCGGTTTCGAGAGAATCAGGATCACCGAATTCAGCGCCTCTGTCGGTGAGGATATATTCAAACAGAGTCAGGAAATCGAAGGTACCAAAACGCTTTTCTAAACGGTTCAAAACGAGTCATACAGATCCTTCCGTATTCCGGTTCATGAGGAACGCAAGAAACAGCTTTTCCCTTGTAAAAAAGAAGGTAAGCAGTGTTTTAGAGGAACCAACAGCGGAGTGGACGGTGTCCATCTCTACAAAAGATTCCAGGTGCAACTGTTGAAAATCAGCGTAAGTTCTGCCATTAAAGACACGGCGGTCAGATATCTGTGATTTATGGACTTTTCTGGGTTTAAACTTCACTTTACGTTTCAGATCAACGTTTCTGGCAGTCAGAAGTCCCATATCAAGGTAGTTGTAAACGCTGCGGACGGAAAGATTCAATTCCGGATGGTTTGCAACGATCTGGTAAGGAGACTGGCCCTGATCGATCAGAGGAGTGATGATCTTATCCTTTTTGTGGAGTTCCTGTCTGGTCATAGCGATTCCGGACCTGGAATCCTTGAGACACTCCCGGTATTTCCGATCAGCGAACCTGGCATTGTAGGTATATTTGTGGGCAATCGTACAATGATTGATCTTTTTACTGCATCCATTGCAGACGTAGGGAGCCCGATCAAGTTTGCTGCAGCGTTCTTTTTGAAAATCCGGACAGGTCTGGTTACAGGTGGGACAGGAAGCACATTTAACGCCGCAAAGAAGGATCTTATTGCAGGCATTCGTTTTCTTACAGCGGAAACGCTTGGTACAGAAGTTCTTCGCATTAAGAAAAGTCCCTTTGTGAAACCAATCGGAGGCTCTTCTGGCCTTCACTTCTTTTGAAATCGTAGTAGGGTCCTTACAGAGAAAGCGGGCAATATCTTTAAAGGATGTACCCTTATCCAGTTCATTCTGGATATAGATACGATCCTCTATGGTGAGATGCTTCTGGTTGCCTGGGATATATTTACTCATAGTCAAACTCCTTCTACTGCTGTCAGAAGGACGATTAAAGTATCATATCAGTATGCATGAGTAAATATCAACTGTGCAAGAGTAAACTCCACCGCCCTTTGGAGAAGTGGAATTTAAATTTTCATTTTAGGTCCCCTTGAGTGAAGAAAGATACATATTGAGGATGTACTATATATATGATAAACTTTTGAACAAAGGATAGTCACGGCTATAGGGAACTTTCTTGATTGGATTAAAATGATTAGAGGTGAATTTTAATGAGGATCATTGAATCAAAAATAGAAAGCAAAGCGCCAGAACGCCTGTGTGAGGATCTTTTAGTAACCACACAGGATTTTATTGCAGTGATCGATGGAGTAACTCCGAAATCGGATTTTTCTTATAAGGGAAAGTCTACCGGCAGACTGGCGGCGGAATGTGTGGCGCAGACTGTAAAAGAGGCGGAAAAGACGGATGACTGCAGCTGTATCATCAGGCGGTGTAATGAAAAATTCCGGGATTTTTACAGATCGGTGGAATTCCCTTACGATAAAAAAGAAAAGGGCCTGCAGGCAGCTGCGATCATTTATTCCGATCATTTTCGGGAAATATGGATGATCGGTGACTGTCAGGCTATGGTAGATGGAACAGAATATCAGCAGCCGAAAAAAAGCGATGTGATCTTAAGCCAGTTTCGCAGTTTGATGATGGCATTGGACACAGAGGCTGCAGATGCAAGATCCAGGATCGAACCATGGATCTTAAAGGCTACTGCTTTTGCCAATAAGAGGGGAAGTGCTTATGGATACTCTGTTCTGAATGGAGAAGAAATACCGGAAGAACTGATAAAAGTAATCCGGCTTTCGGAATTTTCAGGATCAGAGCATGAGATCATATTGGCAAGTGATGGATATCCTGTTTTGAAACCTACTTTGCAGCAGTCGGAATGGGAATTAGAGTATATTATGAGAGAAGATCCCCAGTGCTGCAGACTGTATGAGTCTACAAAGGGGTTGAAGTCCGGGAATAAAAGTTTTGATGACAGAACCTATATAAGATTTCAGATAGAAGCGTAAAAACGGGTGTTTCATTACTGGTCATACAGCGAATGAACAGTAAGAGTGTTTCAATTCGTAACATGCAGATTGTTTGCAATCGGTTGACGAATGTCTGTTTGAGTGTTACAATTTTATACAGTTTCCGGCAGAAGCCGGTAGTTCTCCTGAGAGCAGGAGTGTATTAAAAGGGGAAGCAGCAATTTAGAAAATAACCATACCAGGAAGGTGTGAACGCAGAATGAGGGGCGATTCATACTTCCTGTATTGTTTATGAAAGAAATTATCAGAAAGGAATATGGTTATGAAAAAAAAATGGATAAAAAATGGAATAGCTGCAGCTGCTATTTTTATGGCAATGGCACTTGCCGGCTGCAAAAATACAGATCAGGGATCGGGAAGCAGCCAGTCAGTTCAGTCTGAAAGTGCACAGGATCAGGCCGGTCAGACTGAAAACGCAGAGAAAGATTCTGTTATCGTAGTTATGGGGCCATCATCAGAGCCAGAGGCCGGTTTTGATCCGGTTTATGCTGGGGCGCCGGGGAACATGTTCATGAACCGCTGATTCAGAGTACGCTGACTGTGACAAATAAGGATCTTACCATCGGGTATGATCTGGCTACAGATATGGAAACATCTGAAGATGGGATGACCTGGACTGTAACGATCCGTCCGGATGTGAAGTTTACAGACGGGGAAGCACTGACAGCAGAAGATGTGGCTTTTACCTATAATACCTTCGTGATAACAGTACGGTGAATGATTTTACCATGTTGGATGAAGCTGAGGCTGCAGATGACACTACTGTGGTATTCCATATGAAACGGCCGTATTCTATCTGCCTTATTACTATGGCGATCACAGGTATCCTTCCGGAGCATGCTTATGGGCCTGACTATGGACAGAATCCCATCGGTTCCGGTCGTTATATTATGAAACAGTGGGATAAGGGTCAGCAGGTGATCTTTGAGGCGAATCCTGATTACTATGGAGAAGCACCGAAAATGAAGCAGGTCACAGTTCTGTTTATGGAAGAGGACGCAGCGTTTGCAGCAGTTCAGGCCGGACAGGCAGATCTTGCATATACGGCAGCTTCGTATTCAGATCTGACTGTGGATGGATATGACCTTCTGGCGTTTAAAACTGTAGATAACCGCGGATTTAATCTTCCGGCTGTTCTATCAGGTGCTGTGACAGCAAATGGAATAGCAGCCGGAATGATTTTACCAGTGATGTAAGAGTGCGCAGAGCCATTAATTAGGTATTGACCGTGATGAAATGATCGAACATGTGTTAAATGGTTATGGAAGCCCGGCATACAGTGTCTGCGACAAAATGCCGTGGTATAATCCGGAGTCAGAAACTTCTTATGATCCGGAAGCGCCAAATCTTTATTGGAGGAAGCTGGCTGGATGGAAGGAAAAGACGGGATCCGTGAAAAAGACGGTGTTCAGGCGGGATTTGTATTAATGTATCCGGCCAGTGATTCAGTCCGTCAGGCTCTGGCAGCAGACACTGCCAATCAGTTAAAAGAACTGGGTATCCAGGTGACCATTGAAGGTGTAGGATGGGATACCGCTTATGACAGAGCTCAGTCTACTCCTCTTATGTGGGGCTGGGGAGCACATACACCTATGGAATTTTACAATATTTATCATACAGCCCAGAACAGTTCCTTTGCAGAGTATTCACCCTATTCCAATGAAAGGTAGATGAATATATGGATCAGGCATTGGAGTGCAGTTCTTTAGAAGAATCCTATGACCTTTGGAAGAAAGCTCAGTGGATGGAGAAACAGGTGTGACGCAGGATGGAGATATCCCATGGATCTGGCTTGTAAATATTGATCATCTTTACTGGTCCAGAAAAGGTCTTCATGTAACTGACCAGAAGCTGCATCCACATGGTCACGGCTGGTCTATTGTGAATAATGTAGATCAGTGGACCTGGGAATAGATACGGATTTAAAGGAAGGTCAGGAGCGTACAGAATTGAAAAAGCAGGTTATATTTGTCAGTAAAAATTTTATACGGATGCTGATCCTTCTGTTCTTTGTCAGCATTGCAGCGTTTGTTTTGGTTTCCATGGCACCTTTAGATCCTTTGCAGACGAATGTAGGTCAGGCGGCAATGGGATCTATGAGCCCGGAGCAGATCGAACGTCTGCGCCTTTACTGGGGAGAAGGGATCCCGCCGTTAAAGCGCTATCTTGCATGGGCGGGGGACTTTATTCGCGGAAATATGGGAATCTCCCTTTTGTATCATCAGCCCGTTGCAAAGTGATCCAAGTACGTTTCGTCAGTTCTGTAGACTGATGGCAGCTGCGTGGATCCTATCAGGTGCTGCCGGAGTGATCCTTGGAATGGCGGCTGGTGCAAGAAAGGGAAGCCTTACAGACCGTGTGATCTCCGCATATGCCTGATCACAGCCAGTACACCGGCTTTCTGGGTGGCGCTGGTGCTTCTTATGGTATTTGCAGTGTGGTTAAAAGTCCTTCCTGTGGGATTAAGTGTTCCTATAGGAGCAGATGCAGCTACTGTTTCTATTGCAGATCGTATCCGCCACGGAATATTGCCGGCTGCAGCTTTGAGCCTTACAGGAATTTCCAATATCACGCTTCATACCAGGGAGAAAATGATACAGGTCATGGAAAGTGATTATGTGCTTTTCGCAAAAGCCAGAGGGGAAAGCATGAGCTCCATTGTTTTGAGACATGGACTGCGCAATATGATCCTTCCTGCGCTGACGCTACAGTTTGCTTCTATCAGTGAGATTTTTGGCGGTTCTGTTCTGGTGGAACAGGTATTTTCTTATCCGGGACTGGGACAGGCGGCAGTAAGTGCAGGACTCGGAAGTGATATTCCGCTGCTCATGGGAATTACTGTGATCAGTGCGGCAATCGTGTTTGCAGGCAATTTTATTGCTGATATTTTATATGAGATCATAGACCCCAGAATGAGAAGAGGTGTGAAATAGGATCATACAGCCTTAATAATGGGGAATGAGAGGTAATGATAGTTTGGAGAAGTATTTGAAACGGACAGAAGGGATAAGCAGCAGGCGTGTATTTATGACAGTGCTGATGGTGTGTGCAGTGTTTGTGATCGGGGCAGTGCTGGTTGCAGGTGTCTGTCTGAAGGGACAGGCGCTGACTACGGATTTTACCAGGAAAAATATAGCTCCCTGTATACAATATCCTTTTGGAACCGACTGGATGGGCCGTGATATGTTTGTGCGTACCCTTACAGGTTTATCTTTAAGTATACGCATTGGTCTGATCACATCAGCGTTCAGTTCCCTGATTGCAGTGGGAATGGGACTTGCCTGTGCGGCAGGAGGAAAATGGCAGATACTCTGATCAGCGGTTTTATCGATCTGGTCATGGGAATACCCCATATTTTGCTTTTAATCCTTATATCTTTTGCATTGGGAAAAGGTTTAAAGGGTGTGGCAACAGGCATTATCCTGACACACTGGACCTCTCTGGCCCGGCTGATCCGCGCAGAAGTAATGCAGCTAAAAGAAAGCCATTTTATAAAAATCGCAGCTAAAATGGGAAATGAGTCCATGGCAGATCGGCATTAGGCATATGATGCCTCATCTTCTCCCGCAGGTTTTTGTGGGAATGGTGCTGATGTTTCCACATGCTATTTTGCATGAGGCCAGTATCACATTTCTGGGATTTGGTCTGTCACCAGAGCAGCCTGCCATTGGCGTGATCCTGTCAGAGAGCATGAAATATCTGACCATGGGAAAATGGTGGCTGGCACTGTTTCCGGGAGCTCTGCTGGTGCTGGTGGTTATGATGTTTCATGTGATCGGTGATACATTAAACAGTCTTTTGGATCCTTCCAGAGCACATGAGTAGGGAAAAACAAAGTGCCAGATATAAAACAGATGTTTCTGGATGGCAGAGAGAAAGGATATGAAAGAAACAGGAAAAACCAGAGAGAAAAAGACTGGAGAAAAGGCAGAAAGGAGGCGCAGGTACAGGTGGAAAGTATAAAGATTTTGGAAAAAATAAAACAAACTGAAAAATCAGAAAAAACAGAAAAATATGAAAGAGAAGAACTTCTTAGAATTGAACATTTGTCTGTTACGTTTACTCAATACGACGCTGGTTTTCCAGAAAAACACTGCCTGTGATCCGTGACCTGAGTCTTAGTGTTTCACGGGGAGAGATGGTGGCGGTGGTTGGATCCAGCGGCTCCGGGAAAAGCCTTTTAGCCCATGCAGTTATGGGGGTTCTGCCTATAACGGAAGCTGCGGAGGCGATATTTATTATAAAGGAAAAAAATTGACAGAAAAGCGGGTCAGAAAGCTGCGGGGACATGAGATCGTTCTGGTTCCCCAGAGTGTTTCGTATCTGGATCCACTGATGAAAGTGGGAGAACAGGTAGCCGGCGGCAAAGAGAGGGCCAGTCTGGAAAAAGGCCGCAAGGCGCTGGGAAGATATGGTCTTGATAAGGAAGTAGATCAAATGTATCCCTTTGAACTTTCCGGCGGAATGGCCCGGAGAGTGCTGATTGGAACGGCCGTGGTAGAACAGCCGCAGCTGGTGATCGCTGATGAACGACACCGGGACTTCACCTGGAAGCGGCTGTGCGTGTATTGTCCCATTTTCGGGAAATCGCGGATCAGGGAGTCGGGAGTGCTTCTTATCACCCATGATCTGGAGCTTGCGTTAAAGACGGCAGACAGGATCGTTGTTTTCTATGCAGGAACTGCAGTGGAAGAGGCAGCAACTGTGGACTTTAATCAGGAAGCAGCTTTAAGGCATCCATATACCAGAGCGCTGTTTCGGGCAATGCCGGAACATGGATTTGCACCGGAGCCGGGGATACAGCCTTATGTAAGGGATCTGCCTGAAGGGTGTCCCTATGGCCCAAGATGTCCGAAACACCGGACAGAATGCAGCGGGAAGTTCCATATGTCCCTTATCAGGGGGGACGGGTGCGATGTATCTGCCCAGGTGATGAGAGTGAGATTCTGGAAGAAATAAATACATGGATGAGTACCAAAAGGAAGAAGGTGCAGGCTCATGAAACTAGAAGCAAAAGACTTGTCTTTTTGTTATCATAAAGGAAACAGGCAGATATTGAATCATGTATCTTTAAGCTTTGACAGCAGTGAACGGTTGGGACTTGCAGCACCGAGTGGTTTTGGAAAAACTACATTTTGCAAGATACTTGCAGGTTATGAAAAGCCGGATGAAGGCCTGGTTTTACTGGACGGAAAGCCGCTTTCAGAATACAAAGGCTATTGTCCGGTGCAGCTGATCTGGCAGCATCCTCAGGAAGCGGTTAATCCCAGACGAAAGATGAAAACAGTTCTGGAAGAAGGCGATGTATTGGATGAACACCTGATCCGGGGACTTGGGATCGAGAAAGAATGGCTGGAGCGGTATCCGGGAGAGTTATCTGGGGGAGAGCTTCAAAGATTCTGCATTGCGAGGGCATTAGGTGAGAAAACCAGATTTCTGCTGGCAGATGAGATCACGGCTATGCTGGATCTGATCACACAGAGCCAGATATGGAATTTCCTGTTAGAGGAAGTAAAAAAACGGGAGATCGGGCTTTTGGTGGTAAGTCATTCAGAACCATTACTGGAGCGGATCTGTACGGGACGGATCAAATTGTAGGTTACAGTGGATTTCTAATAGAATTATTGTGGATAAAAGAGGGAGAATGAAGCATGGATGTGCATAAGATGCTGGAACAGGTAAAAGCTGGCCAGATGGATATTGCAGAGGCAGAGGAAAAATTAAAAGATCTGCCATATGAGGATCTGGGCTACGCCAAGTTAGATCATCACAGGAAACTGCGTTCAGGTTTTGGCGAGACCATTTTTGTCAGGGTAAGCCAGATCCATATCTTCAGGAGATATTCCTTAAATTTTATGAAAGAGATGGGGAAGTGCTGGGGACCAGAGCCAGTGAAAAGCAGTATGAGCTGATCCGTTCCCTGGTGCCGGAAGCAGTTTATGATCCCATTTCCCGTATTGTGAAGGTGGAAAAGCCGGATAAAAAGAGAGAAGGCTGTGTGGCTGTGTGCACCGGCGGAACCGCAGACATCCCGGTGGCTGAGGAAGCGGCTCAGACAGCGGAATACTTTGGAACAAAAGTAGACCGTATTTACGATGTGGGAGTTGCAGGCATCCACAGGCTGTTGAGCCAGAGAGAGCGTATCTGCAAGGCCAACTGTATTATCGCAGTAGCGGGAATGGAAGGAGCTCTTGGAACTGTGATCGCGGGACTGGCAGATGCCCCGGTGATCGCCGTACCTACATCCGTGGGTTATGGAGCCAGTTTTCACGGGTTATCAGCCCTTTTGACTATGATCAATTCCTGCGCAAATGGAATTTCAGTAGTAAATATTGACAACGGCTATGGAGCCGGTTATATTGCAACACAAATAAATAGAATGGCGGTGAAGAAATAATGAAGAAAACATTATATCTGGAGTGTAATTCAGGAATCAGCGGTGATATGACCGTAGGAGCGCTTCTTGACCTGGGAGCGGACAGAAAAGTACTGGAAGATGCCCTGGCGAGTCTGGGTGTAGATGGATATCATCTGCATTTTGGAACAACAGAAAAATGCGGCATCAAGGCATATGATTTTGATGTACATCTGGAATATGAAGAGCATGACCATCATCATGACCATGAAGAGCATGATCACCATGATCACGACCATGAGGTGCATGATCACGAAGATCATAGTCACAGTCATGTGCATGTACACGAAGATGGACCAGAACATATTCATGAACACAGTCACGAAGCGTGTGCAGAACATGTTCATGAACACAGCCATGAGACATGTGCGGATCACGATCATGATCACACTCATGGAGATCATGATCATCCTCATACTCACGACCACATGCATCCCCATACTCATCGCAATCTTTATGATATTTACACGATCATCGACCGCCTGCAGTCTTCTGACAAAGTAAAACAGCTGGCAAGACGCATTTTTGAGATCGTGGCAGAGGCAGAGTCCAAAGCACATGGACTTCCTATTGAGCAGGTACATTTTCATGAAGTAGGTGCTATTGATTCTATCGTTGATATTATCAGTACTGCTGTTTGCCTGGATAATTTAGGCATTGAGAAGGTCATCGTTTCTCCTCTTGCAGAAGGTCAGGGATATGTAAGATGTCAGCATGGAACACTGCCTGTTCCGGTACCGGCCACTGCTAATATTGCCCAGGCTTATGGACTGAAGCTGCGTTTTACAGAAACACCGGGAGAAATGGTAACACCGACGGGAGCAGCGATCGCAGCGGCATTGAACACAGGTGCTTCAATGCCGAAGAATTACCGCATTGTAAAAATCGGTATCGGAGCCGGAAATAAAGATTTCGATCATGCAAATATTCTTCGGGCAATGCTTATTGAAGAAGAGGAAGAAGAAAAAACAGATGGTTTAGAGCTGTTGGAGACCAATCTGGATGACTGCACAGGAGAAGCACTGGGGTATACCATGAATCTGCTTTTAAAAGCAGGTGCAAATGATGTGTGGTATACACCGATCTATATGAAGAAGAACCGTCCGGCTTATATGCTTTCTGTTTTATGCCGTAAAAGCAGCCGAGAGACGATGGAAGATATTATCTTTACTCATACCACATCCATTGGTATCCGCCGTTTTCCAGCAGAACGCACGGCACTGGAACGGAGAAAAATCCAGGTAGAAACTGTTTATGGAAGTGCAGATGTAAAGGTCTGCAGTTATAAGGGAAAAAATTACTGCTACCCGGAATATGACAGCGTTTCCGGATTATGTGACAAGCAGAAAGATATAGATTTTAATACTGTTTATGAAGCAGCTGTGAAAGCGGCAAAAGAACAGGTATAAAACAGGCTGATCAGGCAGAAACAGGCCAGAACAGATAGATGAAGGTATAAGGGGGGTGCAGCAAAAACAGAGTACACATCACACAGCAAAGGAGACCGGAATAATGGAAGGAAAAAATTACACAGTAAAGGAGAGACTTGAGCAGCTGGAAGCATTAATGGGAAAGTATCTGCAGGTGGAAAAAGACCTTTGTGTGGCTTTTTCTGGCGGTGTTGACAGCAGCCTGATCTTAAAAGCAGCAGTAAAGGCAGCTGCAAAAGACGGCAGCAAGGTTTATGCAGTTACTTTTGACAGCCGTCTGCATCCTTCATGTGATCTGGAGATTGCAAACCGTGTGGCAGCGGAGCTTGGCGGTATCCACAAGGTGATCCATGTAAATGAACTGGAACAGGAAGCGATCCGCATGAACCCGGTAAACAGATGTTATCTGTGCAAAAAGCATCTGTTTGTAAATTTAAAGCAGATGGCAGAAAGCCTTGGAGCAAAGACTGTAATGGATGGAACCAATGAAGATGACCATCATGTATATCGCCCGGGTATCCAGCTTTGAAAGAACATGGGTATCGTCAGTCCATTAGCCCAACTGCATATTACCAAGCAGAAGTAAAAGCCATGGCAAAGGAATGGGGCATTTCTGTAGCATCCCGTCCGTCCACTCCGTGTATGGCAACCAGATTGCCTTATAATACACCAATTGATTATGATGTAATGAAGCAGATCGAAATAGGTGAAGGCTATTTAAGGGAACTGTTAGGCGGAAATGTGCGCCTGCGTCTTCATGGAAATGTGGTTCGTATTGAGGCAGATAAGACTTCTTTTGGAAAGCTGTTAGAACATGGAGATGAGATCGTAAAACACTTAAAAGAATCTGGGATTTGTATATATTACCATGGATCTGGAAGGATTCCGTTCCGGAAGTATGGATGTTGGTCTGAAATAAGCTGTGCAGCGGCTATTTGGTTATGAGAAAAACAGTGAAAGAGAGCACCCTTGATTCATTTTGAATCAAGGGTGTTAGTGTAAGGTGCAGAGTCACGGTTGATGATCACTGCAGTACCGTGCAGATCACTGAGAGGCACCAGTAAAGTGGTGCATTGTTTTCTCATATTGACGGACAGCTTCCTTACAGCCGCGAAACTGTGTATTGTTGTAGTCGTGCAGCAGGATCATTCCGCCAGAACTGAGTTTTGGATAGAAATACTCAAGTCCAGCCAGGATTGGTTCATAAAGATCAGTGTCCAGGCTGACCAGAGCAAAGCTTCTGTCAGGAAGACAGAAGTTGTTTCTGGAAAGTATCCGGGATAGAAAAGAGCCTGCTCTGGAAATGGAAGTCGGCTTTTGACATAGTCAGCAGAGGTGTCTGAAAAGTTTTGGACTTCCGCCCTGGAAAAGCAATGCTCTTTTTCTGTTTTTACATCTTTTTCGTCGAATCCTTTAAAGGTGTCGAACAGAAATAATTTACGTTCGGGGAATAAGGCGTTTAGCTGCCAGGCAATATCTCCGCGATATACACCAAGCTCAGCAATGCTTCCGGGAATGCCCTGCTCTGTGATTCGTTTTGCCATGCGGTGAAGTGTGGCACTCCGGATATCTAGGATTCGGGAGAGATCCGAAAGCTTTAAAAATGAATTTTGATAACCGGCTTGTACAACCTGGTCCATCAGAGCTTGGGTACGGGTCTCATCGCTTATGGCAATGAGCATGAGGTTCTGGTTGAAGTTTAGCTGCTTGTTCTACTGAAATGACCGGGACGGTCCAAGGGCGGTAGAAGTCCAGTATTCCAGAGTGTCTGATTGTTATCGCCAAATGCAAGGAGCCGGAATTGGTTTCGGTTGACCAGGCTGACAAAAGAACGTCCAAACTGACCGGCGCCTAGTATGATAAGTGTTCGCATAGATTTCTCCTGTGTAAAATAATATTTTATGATACCAGGGTCAAAAGGTCAGAAATCCGATGCAAGCTTGCTTGCAAGAGGATTTTTGACCTTGGGATCCGCCAAAAACATGAATAAGCAGCCATTTTTCATAGAAAAATGAGCGGATTATGAATGTTTTTAGGATTGTGAGAGCACGTAGTGCGAAACAATCCGGTATCATAGGGGGCAAAAAACCTTTTGACCCCAACATTATTTTATTATACAATACAGTTTTTGAAAAAAGCAAGATTCAGAGTAGGACAGGTTGAATTGTAACAATTGTTAGGAATATATAAAAAATATAATAGTATTTATTTGCATATTCACATGGGATTGGGTACAGCATGTGAATGTGGTTAAAAAGGCATTTGCAGCTGATGATGATCTCATTAAAACTGCAAATGCCTTTATTCATTATTTACTAAAAACTTATTTGCATTTTTCAATATACCACAGGACAGATCAGGATTTCGGTAACTTAAGCTACAAAAACAAAAATCTTCGTAATATGTGAATCAATGTCAAAGAATCATAATTTTTACGTGAACAGAAAAATGAAATATCAGATTGTAGCTTACGCTACAGATTTATCATTTCTTTTTCCCGTATAATTAAATCACTAAAAACTTATGTTGCGAAAATTATATAAATGAAGGAGGAACAAAGAATGAGTTTACCTGCATTTGATTATGTCAAAGCCGGGAGTGTGGAAGAAGCTTCCAGACTGGCCAGAGAAAAGGGAACAAAGGCAGTGCTTATGGCCGGAGGAACGGATGTAATCTTATTACTGAAGGAAAAGGTAATTAAGGCCGAGACTGTGATCGATATCAAAGGGATCACGGGCCTTGAAGGCATCGAGTTTGAAGAAGGACGGGGAATGAAAATCGGTGCTCTTACCAGATTGTTTGATATCCAGACATCCAAACTGGTGAAGGAAAAAATGCCTGCAGTATCAGATGCAGCGCATTATGTAGCATCTGCACAGATCCGCAGAAAAGGCACAATGGTAGGAAATATCTGTAATGCTTCACCGTCCGCTGATACGGCTCCGATTCTGCTTGCGATGAAGGCAAAGGTGAAAGTTCAGAATGGGTCAGAAATCCGGGAAATCCCGTTGGATGATTTCTTTAAGGGCGTGAAAAAGACAGTTTTGGTGCCAGGTGATATTGTTACGGAAATTGAGATCCCGGAATTAAAGAAAAATGAAGGATCTGCTTATTTTAAACATTCTGTGAGAAAAGCCATGGACCTGGCTATTGTTGGCGTTGGATGTTGGATTAAAATGAACGGAAGCGCAGTTGCGGACTGTCGCATCACCATGGGCGGTGTTGGTATCACTCCTCTTCGCGCAAAGAATGCAGAACAGCTTCTGATCGGTAAGGAAATCACGGATAGCTTTTGGAACAGTGTGGCATTGCAGCTTCCAAGGAATGTCATCCAATCAGTGATGTCCGTGCATCTGCAGAATACCGTGTTGATATGATTCGTGTGTATACAAAGAGAGCGGTCAAAAAAGCGATCGCAACTCTGGCGTAGGAAAGGGGGTAATCACATGGGAAAAAGAGTCATTCGTTTTAAATTAAATGGTGATGAAAGAGAAGAGTACGTTCAGGACAATATTACAATGGTAGATTTTCTGCGCAAGCAGATGCTGCTTACCGGTACAAAACGCGGCTGTGAAGAAGGAGAATGCGGCGCCTGCACCATCCTGTTGGACGGAAGAGCCGTTACATCCTGTACCATGCTTGCAGTAGAGGCAGATGGACACGAGGTTGTCACCATTGAAGGCTTAAAGAAGAATGGTGTTCTCCATCCGGTCCAGAGAGAATTCGTCGATAAATGGGCTTTACAGTGTGGTTTCTGTACACCAGGCATGATCATGTCCGCAGTTTCGCTGCTCCATGAAAATCCACATCCTACAGAGCAGGAGATCCGTGACGGTATTGCAGGAAATCTTTGCAGATGTACCGGATACGTGAAGATTGTTGAGGCAATTGATTCTGCTGCTAAAATCATGGCAAAGGAGGTAGGTGAATAATGGCTCAGACACGAAAAGAATATTGGAGTGAAGTAAGAAGCGTTTATAAAGATCCGAAAGATTATGTTCTTGCAGGTCGCGGAAATGCCTATGTGCGTATTGACGCAGAAGCCAAGGTAACCGGTACTGCAGTTTATACCGATGATGTATATCTTCCAGATACATGGTACTGTAAACTGGTGCATTCTCCATATGCCCATGCATTGATCAAGAGCATTGATTTTACGGAAGCTGCAAAGGTTCCAGGTGTGAAAGGCTTTTTGACCGGAGCTGATTTCCCTGAGGGTCATAATCTTGGCAATCCGGAGGCGTTCAAGGAATTAGCAGATAAAGAGCCATTATGCCGTAAGAAGGTCAGAATGGTTGGTGATGAAGTCGCAGCCGTATGTGCAACGACGGAAGAGGCTGCAACGGAAGCAGCTGCTCTGGTAAAGGTAGAATATGAGCCCCTTCCGGTTATCCTGGATCCTTTTGATGCCATGGCACTGGATGCGGAACCGATTCATTATCCGGCTGACCAGGAGGGAACCGCAAATAACCTTTCTATTTTTACTGTCATGAAGGCGGGAGATCCGGATAAGTGTTTTGCAGAAGCAGATTATACAGATAAATCCTATTACAGGACCCAGGAAATGGTCCATGCGGCAATTGAGCCTCACGGCGCGATCGCAAAATATGAAAACGGAGAATATACCATCTGGACTACAACCCAGGGCGCATATGTATCTAGATACTGGGTTGCATGGGGGACTTGGCGTTCCAGAATCCCAGGTACATCTGATCAAGCCCATGGTTGGCGGAGGATTCGGCGGAAAGCTGGATGTGTTTGCCCATGAGCTTTGCCCATGTAAATTTGCAGAAAGATTGGGACATCCAGTAAAATGTATCCTACAAACGTGACGAAGTATTCAAATGTACCAGAACCAGACATCCAATTTCCTTCCAGATTGAATCTGCTTTTACAAAAGAAGGAAAGCTTTTGGCAAAGAGATGCCAGCACATCCTGGATGGCGGCGCGTACGGCGGTTCCGGTATTGCGGCAAATACGCTTTCCCTGATCTGTGCGACTTTCCCGTACAAAGTGGAAAATATCGACATGACTGCAAGAAGACCTTATACCAATCATCCGGCATCTGGAGCGATGAGAGGTTATTCCGCATGCCAGGTTCATTTTGCCCATGAAATTCATATGGATGAGGTTGCTA
>ENA-OQAZ01000744-OQAZ01000744.1-human-gut-metagenome-genome-assembly--contig:-NODE-744-length-17493-cov-4.901820_pt1 | contig 17493 bp, 16 predicted proteins | sample MGYA00242737_ERZ504531 | MGnify/ENA primary metagenome ERZ504531 (study PRJEB26092, sample SAMD00036244) | human gut metagenome | host: Homo sapiens | study: EMG produced TPA metagenomics assembly of... | reverse complement strand
CATTAGGCAAAGCCCTAATCCCCTCGGGAGAGCCCACAACTACGAAAGCGGAGCGTGTAGTTATAGTGGGCTATAACCGGAAGCCGTTCTTCTTCTCCGGTGATTGGCTGCGCACCCCTTTGGCGGATTGAACTTGCCTTTTTCTTTCAGCCTGTTCCTGTAAATATTCGTTCAAGTCCTTGCATCCGCTGTAAGTCTGAGAAGCGTCACGGATGTATCGGTCTCTGCCGTATTCCTCACGGATTTGCCGGAGTGCTTCCATTCCTGCATGGTCGTTGTCGAAAAAGCAGTGGATGCGTTCGTAATTGCCCAACGGATAGAGAGCCTTGTTCACATTCGATACGGAATTCAATACGATGTAATCCTGTCCATCCAGCTCCGGATAATTCGGACAGTTCTCTTGTCTCAATGTCAGAAAGGAGAGGTAGTCCATAAATCCCTCGAACACATAACAGGTGTTCCTCGCTTTTCCCGACTGCCTGATGTGGGAGATTTCCTTTGGGGCGATGCAGCCCTTGAAATAGCGGTTGCGGATTTCATATCCACCGAACCATTGGGAAAGGCGATGGCAAAGTACCGCTTGCCGTTGTGAGTGAAACGTGCTTCACTACATTCTCTTTTCGCCAGTTCTATGTTAATTCCTCTACCTTGTAAGTAGGCAAGCAGGGTAGGAGATGACAGCGGAACAATCTCCAACTGTTGGAAGCTCGGCTCGGAAGAGTTTTGCTTTCCAAAAGAGAAAGATACCGGGCGCACGTGCGGTGTCTGCTCTGCTATCCGTTTCAAGATGTAAGGTACATGGTCGGTAGCGTACAGGTGTGCAGCCAGTTCTATGATGCCACCACCTTTACCCAAACCGAAGTCATACCATTGTTCACGTTCGGTATTTACCTTGAACGAGGCTTCGGCTTCTTCCCTTAACGGTGATTTATACCACAGATTGACACCTTGTTGCTTGATGGGAGAATATCCTAAACTATGCAGATAATCCGCTATTCTGATTTGCTTGGCTGTCTGTATATCCATAAAATGATTGTTTTAGTAGTTGGTGAATTGGTTTATTTTTCTTTTTGCCCGTACCTTTTTAGGAAGTACGGTCTATAATCACTTCACTAAATTCTCGTATATATAGGATACGGTAATAAAGTGAAGTGATTTAGTCCCATTCCCCAAGCACTTCACTATATTCCTAATATATACACCCCGAGAATAAAGTGAAGTGATTGCAGGGAAATGGGCTAATAGTGGAAGTCAGGCATGAATGTGTATTTTCTGCCTGTCTCCTGCACTATCATCCGTTTGTTGCGAAGCATGGTGATGAGCGATACCGCCTTTTTATGGTTCAGCTTTACACCCACTGACATATAGGTCTTGATTAAGGCATCTTCCAGTTCCTTGTAGCCGTATTCCTCTTTCAGCCCGAAAACGGCTTCCAATGCGATACGGTGCTGCTGCTCGGTGATATGCCTGTAAGGGTCGAACTTCTCTTCTTCGGGTCTTCCCGGCTTCTTTGTTTCAGGTTTGTATCCCTCAATGAGTTCGGGAAGGGCTTTGTCGTTGATACGGAATGCGAAAGGCTCAAAGTCCATTGCCCGGATGTGAATGGCTGAAACATGGCTGATGTCACCGTTGCCCTTGTCCTTTTCTACCTGCAATACGGTTTCCGCCTTGTTGTTCAACTCCGTACCGATGTGCCCTCTTGCGTTCTCATCCCCTTTGTTCTGATGCAGTATCGTATGGATATGTATCTGCCTGTCGTCCGTCCACTGCATCAGCTTGGATATGATGCGTGTTGATTCACCGGGGCTGTTGATGTCATACACCATATCCCGTATGCCGTCTATAATTACAAGACCGATTTCGGGTGTATTGTAAATAGCCTGTTCCACAATCCTGATACGCTGCTCAGGCGTGTATTTTCTTAAGGCAAGAAATTCAAGATTCTCATTGTCCCTATCATCTGGCAAACCAGCCATTCGCAAAATGCGCGTCATGACTTTCAGACAATGGTAAGGGCTTTGCTCTGTATCAACATAAAGCACTTTCCGCTTATCTTCAGGCAGTTCAGCTACATACCGCAGCACTGTGCCATTCTTCAATGCAGCGGCTACGATAGCCGATACATTGAACGTTTTTTTACTTTTGGCTTTGCCGATGGATGCGCTGAAATTACCCAATGTCCCAATGACAGAATCATGTACTTTAAGGATTTCAGGTGCTTTCTCATAACTTTTCGACAAGCTCAAACGTGAGGCTTGCCAAAGGATTATGCTTCTTCAGCCGATATTTCCTTAGTCTCTTTCATATAGTCCATAGCCATGTCTCCCGTTATTTCCGTCCTCCTGTTTTCTTTCCAGCCAGTTCAAGGGCAAGCTCAACATTCACGATAATCTTACGTCCTATCTGAGTGATTGCCTTGTCAATCTTTCCGCTTTTCTTGATACGGTTGGCGGTGGGTAGGCTGCACCCGAACAGTTTGGCTATGCCCAGTATTCCGTACACATATTTTCTTTCTGTGTCTGTAACGGGCTGTGGCTGCGTTTCCGTTTGACGGGAAGCGTGCTTGCTTAGGAATATGAACTCTTCACCTGTCATCTGCCAGACGGGTTTTGATAATAATTCTTGAAGATTTTTCATCGTTCAATCTATTTAGTCGTTTAACAATCAGCCCTGCGCACTGGCTGTTATCTCTGTTCTCGAACGATGCAAAATTAGGTAGGGTTGTAAGTGGTAAGGATGTGGTTGATACAAATGGAATATCTTGTTATTTATCTGAATATCAGATAATAAAAATACCACTCAAAAATTTAATTTGAGTGGTAAAAGTGGTTGTTTTGTAAAATGTCAGGGCATATCACAGATTATCGGAATATACCGTCCATTTCTTTGGCAAATTTCCGGTTGCTGTCACTGGGGAAATCGGAAACAGGCTCTTTGTACTTTGACTTGTAGTAGCTTTCCTCAATATCCAATATTTTCAGGATATTCCTCTTCCAATTCTCCCTGTCCTGTTTGGGCAGTTTTTCGCTCATCAGGAATATCAGATAGCAGGTACGTATTTTTTCTCTCGGTCTGATTTGGGGTTTGGTGTCGCTTGGTAGCAGGTTCATGCAGGTATAGAAATTATGTTCGGAAATATTCTCGAACTGTTCTCCCACGCAGGTTACATGAATGAGCGAAAGCAGTTCCATATTGAAATACTCAGTCTGTTTCGTTCCCAGCACTTCTTCCTGTATGTTGGGGGCGTTTGGTTCTTGTTTGGCTGGCTCTTCCGGCTCGTTTGTTTCATCAAATACATATTTCGCCAATGTCTCTTTGAGGTGGCAGCCCAGCCGATAGATTTCATTGAAACGGCTTTCTGCATATTGCAGGGCTTTCTCTCTGGTCTGTTTTTGCAGATCGTAGAGTTCGGTCAGCTTGTTTTTTTCCTCCTCGTATTCAGCCTTGAACCGTTCATATTCCATTTCCGCACGCTTTTCATCCTCTGCGGTGTGTTCCCGATAACCTATGGAATCGTATCGGTGGTATGCTTCGTTTAGCGGAGCATGGAGCTTGGTCGTCTTGTATTGCTGTTCTTCTATGGCTTCTTTATAGATTTCTGAAACTCGGAAGCAGATATTGTAAACGGTCTGTTCATCCGGCATACATCCTTTCTTGTAATAACTTATGTTTTCGCATACTTCCTTTTTCAGGCTGTTCAGAATCAGTGTGTATTGCTCCTGTGGAAGATGAAATACCAGTTCAAGAATGGCTGTTTCAAGAACCGTTACATCATTGTAGTCCAGATAGAACTTGGTAATGAATTTCTGCTTTTCAAAAGAGAAACCTTTATTATCAGACCAGTCTTTGTATATTCTGTTCAATTCTCCGTATCGGGGAATCAGCGTTGTAATTACATCTTTCATGGACGCAACTATTTTTGAGTGTTATTGTCTTTGTCAAGGAAAGAAGCCAGTTCTTCTTCCACTTCTTCCACGCTGGGCAACGCTGATTTCAGTTTCTCGGGAATCACTTTGCTCAATTGATAATCGCTGATGCCGATGGGCTGGTCGTAGCCTGTCAATGCGTATTGTGCCACAACTTCGTCTTTTCCCTTGCATAGCAACAACCCGATAGTCTTGTTGTCATTCTCTCCCCTCAGTTTATCATCCACCACATTGATGTAAAAGTTGAGTTGTCCGGCATATTCCGGCTTGAAAGGAGTGGCTTTCAATTCTATGACAATATATGCGTGCAACGGAATGGAATATAGAATCAGGTCGGCAAAGAAATCGCTGTTTCCTACTTGGAAGTGCTTCTGCCGGGCAACGAAGGCAAAACCGTTGCCCATTTCCAACAGGTAGCGGGTAACGTGTTTCACCAGCTGTTCTTCAATATCCCTTTCGTCTGCTTTTTCTTTGGCTCCTGCCAAATCAAAGATGTACGGATCTTTGAGTAGGTAATTGGCAAGGTCGCTTTGTGGAGCCGGAAGTGTGGTCGTGAAATTGTTTACCTTGTTGTTGCTGATTTGTCGGCTGTACAAATCACTGTCAATCTGTAATTTCAATACATTGCTGCTCCATCCCATTTCTATGGACTGCTTCGTGTACCAGTAGCTTAGACCTAAAGGTAGCGAACTGTCAAGTATAGTCATTTGGCTTGTCCAGTTTATTTTGGCTATAGGAGAGGTCAAGAAAATTTCTTCTATTTCCCTGATTCCCATCCTGTAAATGGCAGAAACGGTTTTTCCCACATCTTCAAATTGCGCAGGAACCTCCTGCGTAATTGCTAACGATTGACAATCAATAGATTGTATTTGCGCAGTAAGTTCCTGCGTAAATTGTTTGTCATTCAGTTCAATACTTCATTGGTCACACTCTGTATGGTTGGGACAGACAGTCTTGCATCCGTTTCTATGAAACTTTGCAACGCTCTTAAAGGATATGCCTTTGCAAACTGACACATATAGGTAAGGTTGCGTTCCGAATAGCCTTTCTTTTCAGGGTAATGCAGTCGGATAGCCTTTGCCAACTGCTTGATGATTTTGCTTCCCCATCCGTGCAGCTGCTGGTGATAAAGGATGTAATTGCCTACCTTCCAGTAATGGAACAGCATTTGTGCATTGGCTGCAACAATCAGCCTTACTTGTGCCTGTTCTATTTCCGAACCGACCGCTTGAATGAATGCATCAAAATTCGTTTTCTCTATATTGGATTCCTTGTTGCTCATATTGTGATGATAATTTCTACAAATATAGTCATTGGTAACTATCTATGAAACTGTTTGATACTTTTATAGTTGATTAAATTTGTTCATGGCGTTTGCTTAATATCATCCGCTATGTCAATGTAGGGTTTCATAGCCTTGTAGTCGCTGTGGCCCGTCCATTTCATGACCACCTGTGCCGGGATTCCAAGAGCCAGCGCATTGCAGATGAATGTCCTTCTTCCGGCATGGGTGCTTAACAAAGCGTACTTGGGTGTGACTTCATCTATACGTTCATTCCCCTTGTAGTAGGTTTCCCGTACAGGCTCGTTGATTTCCGCCAGCTCACCCAGTTCTTTCAGATAATCATTCATCTTCTGATTGCTGATGACGGGCAATGCCATGTGATTCTCGAAATGAACATCCTTGTATTTTTCAAGAATGGCTTTGCTGTGGTCGTTCAGTTCGATTATCAGGCTGTCCGCTGTCTTGACTGTGGTAACTTCAATGTGGTCGGGTTTCACATCGCTTCTTTTCAGATTGCGAACATCCGAATATCGTAAACTCGTAAAACAGCAGAACAAGAAAACATCCCTGACACGTTCCAAATACTGTTTGTCATGCGGTATCTGGTAGTCTTTCAGCTTGTTCAGTTCATCCCAAGTCAGGAAGATTACTTTTTTCGAGGTGGTTTTCAGTTTCGGTTTGAATGTATCGTATGCAATGTTCTGATGATGTCCTTTCTTGAAGCTCCAGCGCAGGAACCATTTGAGGAATCCCATTTGCTTGCCGATGGTGCTGTTTCTCATATCCTTGGTATCACGTAGGAAGTTGACGTATTCGTTCAATCCAAACTCGTCGAAATAGTTAAACGTTGCATCCTCCTTGAACTCTTTGAGGTGGTTCCTCACTGCTGCAAATTTTTCATAGGTGGATGCCGTCCAGTTATTCTGGTTACCGCACTCTTTTACAAACTCATCGAACACCTCCCAAAAGCTGACAGGGGCTTCTTCCGGCTGTTCTTCGCTGGTGTCTTTCATTCTCATGTTGAAAGCTTCCTTCAACTGTTGGGTCGTTGGCATGACCTCCTGTACCTCAAATTCTTTGAAAATATTCTGGATTTCGGCATAGTATTTCAGCAAGTCCGTATTGATTTCGGCTGCACTTTGCTTTAGCTTGTTGGTACATCCGTTCTTTACCCGCTGCTTGTCTGCATCCCATTTGGCTACGTCAATCCGGTAGCCCGTTGTAAACTCGATGCGTTGGCTGGCAAAGATGACACGCATACGGATGGGTACGTTCTCTACGATTGGCACACCGTTCTTTTTCCGGCTCTCCAATGCAAAAATGATGTTGCGTTTGATATTCATAATTGGGTGCGTTTGAAATTCTACACCCAAATATACACCCAATATTTGGAATAGCAAAAGGCATTTAGAAAGATTTAGATTTACCCTATAATTTGGATAGTATATGATTATCAGTGATTTGCAATTTTATGATATTTCTTGAAAGTATAGGTTCAAGAGCCTGTCTCTCCGCGAAAGTAGAAAAGTTAAAGTTGTAGATTCTTTGAATTTGAACGATTCAAGAATTTTTCTTTTTCTAGTATTTTCCTTCATCTTTTCAAGGAGCTTATGTTAAATTGGAATCCGGTAATTTGATTTATGAAGACAATTTCGATATATGATTCGTTGCTTGTTTTAGGGCGTGGAATAGGACAAGTCATGTTTCAGAATAATGCGTTGTCCGGTTTGTTAATGTTGGTCGGAATTTTTCTGAACTCGTGGCAGTTGGGAGTATTAGCGGTAGGCGGTAATATAATAAGCACGTTGGCGGCTTGTATCTCAGGTTATGGACGTGACGATATAAAGAATGGACTGTATGGTTTTAACGGCACATTGATAGGTATAGCAGTCGGAGTTTTCATGCAGCTGTCTTTGTGGTCTTTGCTGCTCATGGCGGTAGCTTCATGTTTTTCTACTTGGATAGTACGGCTTTTCAGCCGGCAGCATTCACTTCCCGGATTTACTGCTCCTTTCATTTTTTCTGTGTGGATATTATTGGGAATCTGTACTTGGATAACGCCGGATTTATTGCTGGTTTCCGAAACGGTATCTGATACTGTGCGGGAGGTTGATTACGTTCAGGCTTTTTGTTTAGGTATTGGTCAGGTCATGTTTCAAGAAAATTTTATTGACCGGACTGTTCTTTTTGGCTGGTATTGGGGTTAATTCATGGACTGGAACTTTTTTATACTGCGCTGGGGACACTTCTTCCTGTTCTTTTTTGCTGTATTTTGGGGGGATAGATCCGGAAATGTTGAATATGGGATTGATGGGCTATAATGGTGTATTGTGTGCTTTGGCTTTAGGAGGCAAAACTTGGAAAAGCTTTGTATGGGCTTTATGTTCAGTCTTGCTGTCCGTTGTATTGCAGTTTGCAGGGATCAAGTTGGGAATTACTACTCTGACTGCACCTTTTGTACTATCTGTATGGATGATAATGATAATGCAGAAAGTGGTGAATACAAAAGGTGAATAATAGACAGTATCCGTAGTTCAGGCAGATTGATTTTATAATGGATGTAAAACAATCTAATTGGGATATTATTATGGATCTAAATTGATTGAACGCAAAGGCTGGAAAAGTATAGCTTACGCTCAATGAATCATTTATGAAGGGTTCCTTTCAAGATCCTTCATGACAACACATTGAAAAACAATATATTGTGTAATTATGAAGGATTTGAAGGATTTCCCGGTATCTTTTTATATTTATAGGTTTTATGATAACTCCAATCCCAGTGCTTCTTTTAATTTCAGCAGATTCGGGTTTTTCTTGCTCATCATCTGGAAACGTTCCACGTGGCTGTAAGCACGGATGTTCTCGGTAGGGGCACTGACACGTACCGTCATGGTGATTTTCCGGTTGTGCAGACGTTCGCGTAAGTGATTCTGAACCGATGGTATTAATTGTACCATATATTTTTCCACCATATCATTGTCTACTGTCACTTCAAAAGTCGTGTCATTCAACAAATGCGGATGCATGTTCATCATTCGTGCGGAGTTAGCCTTCTCTTCTTTGGGCAGGGCGGCTGCAAATTCACGCCAGTAATAGTCCAGATCTTTTTCATTGAAAATATAATCTTCGTATGTGGCATCGTTTTGGACAGCGGTGCTTGCCGCTTTTGCTTCTTGCTTCTCCGCGGCTTGCTGTTCGTGCAAAGGACGGCGCAGGGATATACCGAGTGAGCCCGCCTTGAACACCGGGATTTTTTTCTCTTCTCTGGTCTGAGGCAGCGGGCTTGGACGGCTTGCGTTCATACTGCCGGCTGTACTTGTACCCTGTGGCTGAGGAGCGGAGGTTGCTGCGGTCTGTGCAGCGGCAGTTTTAGCCTGAGGCTGTGACTGCGTGGCGGCTGTGGAAGCCGCTTGCTGCGTAAATAGGGGTTTTAATATCTTCTTAGGGCCACGCCCACCACTTACATCATCGGCGTCGGGCAGAGTGAGTTGGGCGCATTGAATCAGTGTCAGTTCTACCAGCAGACGTTTGTTTTTGCTTGCACGATAGTTCAGGTCACAATCATTGCATAGCTTCATGGCACGGTACAGGAATTTCTGGTCGCATTTTTGTGCTTGTTCTTTATAGCGGTCGCGGATACCGGCGCCTACTTCCAGCAATTGCAGGGTGGAAGGGTCCTTGCTCACCAGCAAATCCCGGAAATGAGAGGATAGTCCGGTGATGAAATGGCTGCCGTCAAATCCTTTTTTCAATACGTCGTTAAAAAGCAGCATGGATTCGGGAACTTTGTTTTCAAGCAACAAATCGGTCAGCTTGAAATAATATTCGTAATCCAAGACATTCAGGTTTTCAATCACACTTTTGTAAGTGATGTTCCCACCTGTGAAGCTGACTACCTGGTCGAAGATGGAAAGAGCGTCGCGCATACCACCGTCGGCTTTCTGTGCGATGACAGTCAGGGCTTCGGGTTCGGCGTTGATATGTTCCAGTTTGGCAACGTATTGCAGATGGTCGATAGTGTCTTTGATGCCGATGCGGTTGAAGTCATAAATCTGGCAACGGCTCAGAATAGTCGGCAGTATCTTATGCTTTTCCGTTGTGGCAAGGATGAAGATGGCATGATGAGGCGGTTCTTCCAATGTTTTCAGAAAAGCATTGAAGGCGGCTTGCGACAACATATGGACCTCATCAATGATATATACCTTGTACTTGCCGATTTGTGGCGGGATACGTACCTGCTCAATCAGCGAACGGATATCTTCTACCGAGTTGTTGCTGGCGGCATCCAGCTCATGTATGTTGTAAGAACGCTGTTCGTTGAATGCCAGACAAGACTCACACTGATTGCAGGCTTCTCCTTCGGCAGTGGGGGTCTGGCAGTTGATGGTCTTGGCAAAGATACGTGCACACGTTGTTTTTCCCACTCCACGCGGTCCGCAGAACAGGTAGGCATGTGCCAGCTTGCCGGTGGCAATAGCATTTTTTAAGGTGATGGTCAACGCGTGTTGCCCTACAACCGATTCGAATGTAGCGGGACGGTATTTTCGTGCCGATACGATATAATTTTCCATAAGCGGAGTTCTTTTTTCTAATATGAGTTCTGCAAAAGTACATAAATTATCCGTTTTTATGGGTAGGATTGCTTGAAATATTTCTATCTTTGCAAAAATCAAAAAAGGGATTCTTTGTATGAGCAAATTGCTGACTATTTGGAACTACATCCGGCGCCATAAGTATATGATTACGGTGCTGATCTTTATTGTAGTTATTGGTTTTCTGGATGAGAACAGCTTGATTCAGCGGGTAAAGCATCGCAGTGAGATCAGCGCGCTGAATAGTGAGATAGAGAAATATAGAAAGCAATATGAGGAAGATACGGAGAAACTGAAGGAACTGACCACGAATCCTGAGGCTTTGGAGAAAATAGCACGCGAGAAGTATTTGATGAAGAAGCCTGACGAGGATATTTTTGTGTTTGAAGAATGAGTAAATCTTATAATATAATTTCGATGGCAGGGGCAGTCCTGCTGCTGGCAGGTGCGGTGTTGCAAATCACCCGGTGGGAGCTTGCGCCTTATCTGTATACGCTGGGTGCTGTGATGTTCGGCTATGTGCAGGTCATGGGGAATCGTTATGATGGAAGGAATTTTATCATCAAGCGTTTGCGTAGACAGCAGATTTTCGGGGCTGTCGCACTGGTCTTTACAGGAGTATTGATGTTTACCATGAAACGTAACGAATGGATTGTTTGTCTTTCCATTGCCGCTGTCCTGGAACTTTATACGGCTTTCCGTATTCCGCAGGAGTTGGAGAAGGAAAAACGTTAAGGAGCCAGTGTCATTTCTTGTCCGCGTTTATAGAGGCTTGTCTTGTGAAAAATAGGAGAACGCGGACGACACTTGTTACGTGTGGTCCGCGTTCTAAAAAATAGTTGTCCGGTATTGTTATTCCACAATGGTCATTTCATCTACCAAGTGTTTCGCTCCTGCAAACTTATCAATAATAAATAAGGTATAGCGGATATCCACACAGGCTGCACGTTGTAACTGGGGATTGTAAGCAATGTCACCGGTCAGTCCTTCGTAGTTGCGGTCAAAGCCGGTACCGATCAATTCCCCTTTGTTATTGAAAACGGGGGAGCCGGAATTACCTCCTGTATTGTCTGTTCCTGTAACAAAACAGATGGGCATTTCACCATTTTTCATGGCATAGCGCCCGAAGTCTTTCTTGTTATACAAGTCCTTCAGTTTGGTCGGAACCACGAATTCATAGTTGTTCGGATCCTCTTTTTCCATCACTCCTTTCAACGTGGTGTAATAGTTGTATTCCATACCGTCTTTGGGGCTGTATGAACCTACTTTACCATAAGTGAGACGTAACGTGGAGTTGGCATCCGGATAAATAGGAGTGCCTTCATGCTGTTTCAGCTTCATCATACCCTCTACCCAGGTTTTATGGGCCAGATTATAAGCATCGGTTTCGGCTTTCATGGCTGCATCGGTATCTGCATAACCTTGGTCTACTGATTTGGCATATTGCACCATCAGGTCATTTTCCAATGTCTTGGCATCCGGCTTTGCCACAAAGTTGTCAAAGGCTTCACGGCTTCGGAAGATGGATGTATCAAAACAAGCATCGACAAAGGCGTCAATGTTTCCTTTGAATTCTTTGTCTATTACTTTAAAGATGCTGATGCGCTGTTCGGCCGGAATTAATTCTGCGTAAGTCTTCAGCAAAGCTTTGGAAACTTTACGGTCTATTTCGGGATTATAGTCTTTATTGAAAAAATTATCGGCTTGTTTGATCAGTGTGCTTAATGCATGATCCAGCGGATTGATTTCTTTAGTAGCATGAGGTACTTTATATCCTTTTTTCAATGCTTGCAGGACTTTGTCTGTGGAAGGAATCTTATAGAATTCCGTTCCCAGTTTGCAAACTTCGTAAAGGGCTTGCTGATGATATACGGCATCCCGGCGTTTGCTCACGATTTCCCGGATAGCATCGAAGGCTTTCTGGTAGGCGTCAGTACCAGTCTCACGTCCGTAAGCCAGAAGCTTTTCCTGTTGTTTCTTTTTCGTATCAAGTACTTTCAGCTGAACCAGTCCTTCGTTCATACCGATAGCATTCTTCCAGTAATTGGCTGACGAGGCGTATTTGCTGGCATACTGGATGCGTACTTTATCACTTTTCAGCATTTCTTCCAGCAGATTATTCAATCGTACGGTGCGGACGGTCTTACGCATGAAGTTGGTAGTCTGCATACGTTCTTCCACTTCGTCCGAAATCATGTATCGCCAGTTGCGTCCGGGAAATCCCATTACGAAAGTGAAGTCTCCCTCTTTGACTCCTCCCAGGTTGATGGTCAGATGTTTTTTCACCTTCAAGGTACATTGCTTTCGTTATAGTCAGCAGGTTTACCGTCGGGTGTTGCATAAATGCGGAACATGGAGAAATCGCCACAGTGACGGGGCCACATCCAGTTATCGGTGTCAGCTCCGAACTTTCCGATGGAAGAAGGAGGAGCGCCTACCATACGGACGTCTTTATAGATGGTCTTTATAAACAAGTAATAGCGGTTGGCTCCGTAGAAAGGCTTTAGTTCCAAAGCGGTGAACGGAGTGATCTCTATATTTTCTTGTTCGGCAAAACGTTTGGCTACTTTGCTCAGATAGGAGGGGGACAGGTAGTTCAGTCCTTCCGGGTCCTCATCTTTGGCCAGTTGTTCCTTTACATAAGGAGTGACGTCCAGAATTCTGTCTATGAAGGTGACCGTCAGTCCCTTGCAGGGAAGTTCTTCTTTGCGGCTCATAGCCCAGAAGCCGTCAGTCAGATAGTCGTGTTCTACCGAACTGTGTTGCTGGATATAGCTGTAACCGCAATGATGATTGGTCAGCACAAGACCTTCGGCAGAAATGATTTCACCGGTACAACCACCTCCGAAATGCACTACAGCATCCTTCAGACTGATGCTGTCCGGACAATATACTTTATCAATGCTGATATCCAGTCCCATATCATACATGGTGGCCGCATTCTGTTCTTTCAGATCAGTCAGCATCCACATCCCCTCGTCGGCATGGCCGGCAAGGGTTGTGAAAGTAAATAGCGAGAGTAATAGTATCTTTTTCATTATTCAACAATAGTCATTTCGTCAATCAGGTGTTTGCATCCGCCCAATTTGTCGATGATGAATAATACATAACGTATATCCACTGCGATACAACGCTGTAAGTTGTTGTCGAAATTAATGTCACCACTCAGTGATTCCCAGTTGCCGTCAAAAGCGGCACCGATGAGTTCGCCGTTACCGTTGATGACAGGAGAACCTGAATTACCGCCGGTAATATCATTGGTAGTCAGGAAACAAGCAGGCATATCACCGTTGGGCAATGCATAACGTCCGAAATCTTTTGTTTCATACAATTCTTTCAGTTTGGCGGGAACAACAAATTCCGGATTGGTAGGATCCTCTTTTTCCATGACACCTTTCAGCGTAGTGTAGTATTTATAGTGTACGCCGTCTTTGGGATTGTATGATTTCACATTGCCGTATGTCAGACGGATGGTGAAGTTGGCATCCGGAGCTTTGGGTTCCGGTGAATACATTTCACACAGGCCGCGTACATAAGTTTTGTGTAATAAATCCATGCCTTTCATCGATTCAGCCAGTTCGTTTCCCAGCTTGTCCATCAAGTCATATTTAGCCCGTACGTATGCAGTCATAGGATCTTTTTCTATGGCTTTCACGGTAGGTTTCTTGATGAATTTATTGAAATTCGCTTCGTTGGAGAAGATGGAATTGTCATAACAATGGTCTACGTATGCGTCATAATTCCCTTTAAAATCCTTCTGGATGGTAGTATAGAAGGCAGGTAAAGCATCGGCAGGAACCATTTCGGCATACAGGGGCAACAGAGCTTTGGCCACTTTGCGGTCTACTTCGTGATCGTAGTCTTTGTTATGTATATCGGCATATACTTTTTTTCAGCGTTTCAATATTTTTATTAATCGCTTCTTTATCTTTATTTTTGATTGCGTCTTTCAGCTTGTCCAGAATCAGATAAGGAGTGCCGAATTCTATACCTCCTTGAAAGACTTCACGGAAACAGGTGTAGTTATAAAGAATAGGATTACTCTTTTCGATGGCGGCATCAATTTCGCTGACTACTTTTTCATAATCAGTGTTGCCTTTGGCTTTAGCAAATGTTGCGAACTTGGCTTCCTGTTCTGCTTTTGTTTCCAATACCTTGTTGTCGATAATGGCTTTATTCATGCCGATAGAGTTTTTCCAATAGTTGCTGGAACCTGCATATTTGCTGGCGTATTGGATACGTACTTTGTCACTGGCAGCCATTTCTTTCTTCAGTACATCCTGACGCACACCACGTATGCGGATACGGGGTTCGTTGGTGGAATGCATCCGTTGTTTCACTTCACTTTGAGTCAGATAGCGGTTGGTGCTTCCGGGGAATCCCATAATCATGCATAGTCACCCTCGTTAATACCTTTCAGTGAGATAGCCAGATGCTTTTGGGCTTTCAGAGGAACATTGTTTTCATTATATTCTGCCGGTTCGCCGTTGGCATCCGCATAAATGCGGAAGACGGAAAAGTCGCAAGTATGGCGGGGCCACATCCAGTTGTCTGTTTCACCACCGAATTTACCGATGGATGAAGGCGGAGCGGCAACCATGCGTACGTCGCTGTAGGTTTTCAGATAAATCAGATAGAATTTATTGCCTGCATAGAAAGGCAGAGCTTGTGCGCTGATACCCGCTTTTCCGTTCAGGTCACTGGCTTTCAGTTCCTCGTCGGCCAGTTTTTTCAGGAAGTCGTATTCAAAGGTTTCCTCTTCTTTTACTTCGCCTGATTTTACTTTATTGTTTACTTTATCTGTGACATCGACAATGCGTTCTACAAATTTGAACTTCAATCCCGGAGTCGGTAGCTCTTCTTTGCGGCTTTTTGCCCAAAAACCGTCAGTCAGGTAGTCATGTTCTACCGAGCTGTGTTGCTGTATCGCTCCGTAGCCACAGTGGTGGTTGGTCAGGATCAGTCCGTCCGGTGAGATGATTTCACCGGTACATCCTCCTCCGAAAATGCCTACTGCATCTTTTAATGAAACGCGGTTCGGGTTATAAATGTCGTCTGCTTCCAGCAGTAAGCCTTGTGCTTTCATGCGGTCTGCCAAATGCTGCTCTTGCATCAGTTGCAACAGCCACATACCTTCGTCTGCCTTCGACGGCAAGAATGCTACACACATCAATGCGAGCAATAAAAGTTTGAATTTTTTCATGTTGTGTACTAATTGTTATTTCTTTATCCTTATATCGGTTACAAAAATAGAAAAAAAGAGGGAACTTTGCACTATAAATTGCCTTCTCGGTAATAATCTTCTATTTAGTTTTAAATTTTAATAAAATATTTTTGTCACTAAATTATAGATTGTACCTTTGTATGCGAAAAATAGTAATGGGGCGTAGATAAGCATGAATAAACTTTTTTTCTCTGTGGTATCTTTATTGGCTTTTACTTCATGTGCCAGTGAGTATAAGATAGAAGGTAGTTCTTCTGTTTCTCGTCTGGATGGGAAAATGCTATTTGTAAAAGTTCCTAGTGGAGACCGGATGCTGAGTATTGATTCGGCAGAGGTAATTCATGGAATGTTCAAGATGGAAGGTATAACCGATTCTACTTCAATGGCATCCTTGTATATGGATGATGAGAGCATCATGCCTTTTGTCATTGAAAAAGGGAAAATATCCATCAGTATTGATAATGCCCGTATTGTAGTTACTGGAACTCCGTTGAATGATCGTCTGTATGATTTTGTGGGAAAAAAGACTTCTTTGGATGACAGAGCATACGAGTTGGAGCGTCAGGAGAGCCGTATGATTATGGATGGAAAAGCACCGGATGAAATTCAACGTGAGATAACGAGAGAACGTGAGAAACTGGCTGCTGAAATGAATGCATTGGCTAAGGAGTTTATCCAGAAGAATTATGATAATGTATTGGGACCGGGTGTTTTCATTATGTTGTGCAGCAATTTTCCTTATCCTGTCATGACTCCCTTGATTGAGGAAATTATAGAGGAGGCTCCTGACCGATTTAAAAACAACTCCTTGGTAAAGGATTATGTGACAGTAGCCCGTTCGAATATGGAAAAATTAAAAGCTCCCCATTAATGAGGAGCCTTTTTTATCTGTCTTGGTCTGGATTGTCTATTTTTCCTTGATATTTTTCAGGTAAGTCTTTCTCAATTTCCCTGTAAGCCTCTTCCATGGTTGCTTTGATGTTTTCCATTCCCTGGCTTTGCGGATAAATGGCTTATGTACGACTAATGTCATAGGATGCCAGGATACAAAACCGCCGGTACGGGGAAGAATATTAAAAGAGCCGATAATGGTGAGTGGTACTACGGGAAGCTGCAAATCATCTGCCAGTTGGAAAGCACCTTTCTTAAAATATCCCATGTGCCCGGTAAAAGTACGTGCACCTTCGGGAAATACCACTAGAGAAGTTCCATCCTGTAGTACGTGACGGGCGTGTTCTATGGTTTCTATTACCTTCTTGGGACCGGATTTATCAACGAATATATGTCCGGCAGCTTCACAGGCTTTGCCGACGAAAGGCATTTTGCGCAGACTTTTTTCATCATCCATTTAAAGTTTCGTCCCAGAAAACCATAAATCAGGAAGATATCGAAAGAGCCTTGATGATTGGCTACAAACACGTAGGATGTTTTTTTAAGTACTTCCGGATGTCCTACTACCTTGACAGGAATAAGTAATACATAGCAGAAAAGCTGTGACCATATTTTTCCCGGATAATATCCCCAAAAATGCGGATTGCCTATCCATGAACCAATAATGGTAACTATTGCTGTAAGTATGGTTAATACCAGCAAAATGGGAAGTGCTATGAATAGTTGGTATAAAATATATAGTACTTTCATTTGTCTGAATTTTAGTTGTACAAAGATAGAAAAACTATTTTATATTTTATGTAACGTGATTACTGTAATTTCCGGCCATGCTCCAAGGCGCATAGGGAACATCAGGTAGCCCAAACCAATATTGACAAACAAGGATTGTTTTCCTTCCTGGTATAAACCGTTGTGTTCGGGATATACGAATTTAGCAGGAGAGAAGCCAAACAGGCTGAACTGCATTTCATGGGTGTGGCCTGAAAGCATTAGCTGTACATCACTTTCCGGCAAGACTTCTCTGTGCCAATGAGTGGGGTCATGGCTCATTAATATTTTATACATTCCTTCCGTTCCTTTTAATGCTTTCTGCAGATCTCCATAATTGGGAAATGGGGGATTTCCGCTGTTCTCTACACCTGCCAGGGCTATACTGTCTCCATGATGATGTAGAATGACATGATCGTTATTGAGTATTTTCCATCCCATGGCAGCCTGTTTGGATTTCAAGCTGTTCAGGTTGGCTTCTTGAGCTTCTTCTGTTTCCCATTTTATATAAGGGGAATAGTCATGGTTGCCTAAAACGGAATACACTCCGTCTTTTCCTTTTATCTGTTCTAGAATAGGGATAAATTCGTCCAATTCCGTTGCCACGTTATTGACCAGGTCACCTGTAAAAAGTACCAGGTCGGCATGTTGTGCATTAATGAGGTTTACAGCTTTCTGTAAGGCAGCACTGTTGCCGGTCCAGCTACCGGAATGGATATCAGATATTTGTACAATGCGGTAGCCGTCAAAACCGCTAGGAAGTTCATCGGAACTGATGGTTACTCCCTGATTTGAAAATGTTGTTTT
>ENA-OQAZ01000742-OQAZ01000742.1-human-gut-metagenome-genome-assembly--contig:-NODE-742-length-17560-cov-4.064189_pt1 | contig 17560 bp, 23 predicted proteins | sample MGYA00242737_ERZ504531 | MGnify/ENA primary metagenome ERZ504531 (study PRJEB26092, sample SAMD00036244) | human gut metagenome | host: Homo sapiens | study: EMG produced TPA metagenomics assembly of... | reverse complement strand
TGTTGGTGACCGAGTCATCCTTACAAGCCGGGAAAATGCATGCATCCGGAATCATTCAGAAGCAGGAGAAAGATTCTTACTGAAAAAGATATTGTAGATTTTATCGATGCAGGAGCAGACGTAATATTACTTCCGGCACCGGGAACAGTTCCTGGAATCACAATGGAATATGCCAGTAAACTAATCAAAAAGGCTCATGAAAAAGGGGCATTGACGATGACAACGATTGGAACATCCCAAGAGGGGGCAGATGAAGATACTATTCGCCAAATTGCTCTTATGTGTAAGATGGCTGGCACAGATATTCACCATATTGGAGACAGTGGATATATGGGTATGGCATTGCCTGAGAATATCACAGCCTATAGCGTGGCAATTCGTGGAAAACGCCATACATACCGAAGAATGGCAATGTCCCTTCTTCGCTAACGGAGAGTAGAAATACTCTCCTTATTTTTGAATAATCCCCTGATAACCTGCTTTAAGGAAGAGATCAAAGCAACCCTGGAATCTGCACCATTCCTCATCAGACTCTTCCAGATGCTTTCTGCACATCCCCAAACATCCCATAATTTGAACTGTCAATAAATCTGTTAATGAAGCTTCATCCAATTCCGTCTTGCCACTCATTAAATCAAGAAAATCTTGCCTTAGTGCCGCAACAGTATGCTTTACAGCTTGAAGAAACAACGCTTCTGAGAAAAAAAGCGGCTGATATTTTGGATTCTTTCGAAGAACCCAACAAAGCCCCTTCTTTGAATTTGAATTCGATGCATTTTCTGATAGCAACGCCATATTTTTAATATCACATAATGCATCTGAAAACAATTCATCAACCACCTGCCCTATGTTACCAAAATGAGCATAAAATGTTCCTCTGCTAACACCTGCATATTTGCAAAGATCCGTTATAGTGATTTGCATATAATCCTTTTTCATAAGGAGTTGCAGGAATGCATCTTTAATAGAATTATGTATAAAATTGTCTTGAAATAAAATTGTTTTTTCTTCTTTCATATATTTTTAAAAGCTCCGCAATATATATGTAATTATAGTATAAATTGACATAAAAATAAAGTATCTTTTCCAGATTTTAGGCTATTTTAAACAATCTGATTAGCTTTGTTCAAACACATCTGAAAGAGATTGGTTTATCGATTTGTTTATGTTATGTTGGGTATATAAGAAGCGTGTATATAAAAATAGAAGGAGGTAGGTATTCTATGGGAGAAACATTATACACAATAGGAACGGATCAGCAGCAGGCATGGATGAAAAAAAACTGTTTTCCACCTAGAGGATACGGTTACTCTGAACCGGGAACATATTCTCTTGATGCTACAGAAGTTGCAGCATACAATGTCGCAAAGTCATTTTATCAAGTCTATCCTGAAGTCTGGAATATCGATTATATTACAAAAGAAACCGGAATCAAACCAGATGATATCAAGGATCGATTAAAACGAATGTATGATGAACATCTTATCATGTTCGTTATGAATCCAAATGTTGGTGTTTACGGTTGGGGACTTTATTATTGGGTTGTCAAATTAAAAGACGGTACAGATCCAAAGGTAAAAGCTGAATTTGCCAAGTGGTATCAGAATAAAGATGATATTTGTACAGGATATCTCGCAGAGGGCGATTTCGATTTCTTTAACGGAAATCACATGAGAGTTCTGGACAATCTTCTTGCAGATGTTATCCAGCCATGGAAAGACAGACCAGAGGTTGAATATGTACATCTTTGTCCGATCAGGGCAGATGTCAGAGAATCACTTGTAAATCAATGGGATGTTCCGGAAGACAGATACAGAAAATTTATTTTTGGGGAAGAACAGAAGAAGAAATTCCTTAAAGTTCAGAACAAAATAGATAAAAAAGATTTTGCCATTATTGAAGCTCTTAACAGCACAAAATCCATCGCAGATATGTTTGATTTTGATATGTTGGAGAAGTTATCCGGCTTAGATGGCAAGCAGATGAAAAAAGACATTGTAATGTGTGTTGATGAACGAAAATTTATGCTGCCAATGATTTATATTAATTACAGAGCACTTGGAATATCAATGCATATGTATCTGGTTCGTATGTTCCAGAATGTTCCAAGTTACAGAAAAGCAGAAATTGTAGATGAATTCTCACTTATGCCAGAATTCGTAGACATTCTTCAGTTCGGTGATTCTTTCTACGATTGTATGCTGACTGTTTATACTGAGGTAAATGACGTCGAAGCAATCCGAAGAATGTTGGAAGGATACGCTGAGATTGAAGAAGTAAAGGTAGCAAATTCAAAGAGACAGTTCAGACGTTGGGTAGCCCGTCTTGATGATGATAACGGATATTGGGAAGAATGCGTTATGACGGATGACTTTTTACAGAACAGACTGGAATCCGGTTCCGTAAAATGTCGTTTCTCAACTGACTCAGAGGAGGTGCAGTAATATGATCGTAAAACATCCAAGAGAATATGTTGTTGATAAACTTCAATATGCATTAAATCCAAAAACGATTGCCGTAGTCGGAGCCAGCCGTTATTCTACAAAAGTCGGCTATAAAGTTGTTGATGGCCTTTTAACATGGGGATATAAAGGAAAGATTTATCCTGTAAATCCAAGAGCAGATAAAGTTGCCGGATTTACAGCTTATAAGACTGTAAAGGATATTCCTGATGAAATCGATCTTGCTTTTCTTGCTGTACCTGCACACATTGTTAAATCTATTTTGGAAGATTGTGTTGAAAAGAAAGTTAAGATTGTTGTTATTGCCACAAGTGCATTTAAAGAAATCGGACGTGGAACACTGCAGGATGAACTCACTCAATATTGTCGTGATCATGAGTTGCCTCTGATTGGACCAAACCTTGTAGGAATGGGAAGTCCATACCTTAATTTCAACTGCGGATTTATCCCTTATCTTCCAATCAAAGGTCCTGTAGCAATGATTTCTCAGTCAGGTGCCAACTTGCTTGCGGCACTTGGAACCTCACAGAAAGATCATTTTGGAATGAGCTTCTTCGTAGGACTTGGAAATAAAGCTGACGTTGATTTCTGTGAGTTTATATCCTACGCTGGAAGAGATGAAAACAGTAAGTGTCTTGCAATTTATATTGAAGGACTGGATAGTCCTGATGCATTTATTGAAGCTTGCCGCAGTGTTGATAAACCGATCGTAACAATAAAAGTCGGTGGTTCAAAGATTGGTGAAAAAGCTGCATTTGCACATACTGCTTCTGAAAACAAAGGAACAAATGATGCATTTTATGATGATATTTTTGAAAAGGCTGGAGCTATCCGTGCGACCACATGGCAGGAATTCCTCGATATATCAATGGCATTAGGAATGCAGCCTGCACCAAAGGGTGACAATATCGTTATGATTACCAACGGTGGTGGTTCAGGTCTTCTCAGCTGTGATCACTTTGAACGTCGGGGAATGCCAATGCATGAGCTGGCAGAGATCTCTCCTAATCTAGCAGGAAGAATCCGTGCATATATGCCAATGTTTGGTTCTCCGCTTAATCCTGTTGATATTTCCGGGACAGCTTCACCTGTTCAGTATAAAGGTGCATTCACACAGGTAATGCGTGACCCGAATGTACATGGAATACTTGGATCCATCTGTCCGACAGCAGTAACAGATGTTCCGGCTGTAACAAATCTGGTTATCGATATTTACGAGACATATAAGCATCTTGGAAAACCGTTCATTATGGAATGCCAGGGTGGTGAAGAATGTCAGGAAGCTATCATGAAGTTGAGAGATCATGGAATCCCAGCTTATCCGACTGCTGAACAAGCCGTAAATGCTATGGTTGCTCTCTACAAATATGGCCAGATCAAAAATAAGAAATAAATTATGAGCAGACATTTAGATTATGACGGAAGTTGTATAAACGACTACTTCTCTTCTATAAAAAGCTCTTATAAGAAAATGACACCTCTTTTAGGGGGTGTCATTTTCAATAGCTTTATTTTCTTTGAATTAAAATCTTACCCGCTCCCGATCCGGATGTTCTCCCGACCATCCGATCTGCGGTAAAGTCATCAACTGATACATATCATTTTCCTCTATGTCAAATCCGAAAACATCCAGATTCTGATGCATTCTCTCACTGGAAGAGGATTTTGGCAACGGTAACACACCGCACTGCAGAGCAAATCTGATACAGATCTGTGCGACAGATACCTGATATTTTTCTGCAAGTTCCATAAGAAGTGGCTCCTTGAGAACTCTGGCTCGACCGATTGGACTCCATGCCTCTACCTGAATCCCCATCTGCTTACAGAAATCAACTGCAGCCTTCTGCATATATCCTGGATGGAATTCTAACTGATTCACCATAGGCATAATGCTTGTCCGCTCTAACAGATTGTTCAAATGATGTGGCAGAAAATTGCTGACACCGATTGCCCGTACCTTTTTCGACTTATAGAGATCTTCCAGTGCTTTCCATGTCTCCACATCCAAATCTCTCCACTCTGCATTCAGATCAGAAGGTCTTGGCCAATGAATCAGATAGAGATCCAAGTAATCTGTACCTAATCTTTTACAAGTGCTTTCGAACTCCTGCAAAGTTGAATCATATCCAAGATGATCTTTCCAGACCTTTGATGTCAGGAAAAATTCTTCTCGCGGAATTCCACTCTCGCGTACAGCTTTTCCTACTGCTTCTTCATTGAAATAAAAAGCTGCCGTATCAAGATGGCGATACCCATGTCGGATTGCTTCACTTATAATTGCTTCATCGGTGTTGTCTGCGGCTTTATAGGTTCCAAACCCCACTGCTGGGATTTCCACTCCATTAGCTAATGTAAATGTATGTCTCATATGATGCTTCTCTTTCTTGTTATATAGATGCTGCGAATATTATTCGAATTCGCAAAGTTCTATCTGCTTTGTAGTGTTTCTCTGGTATTCCGTTCTTGAAACCGTTCGTTTTTGAACTGTTTTGTATGAATTCGCTATGTTTTCATCTGATTGTATTGTCATTTTATTGTCAACAATATGCTATATATCAAGATCAACTAATAATCATCTACTATCTATACAAGAAATTCTATTTAAAAGTTATTATTCATTTTTCTCCACCGGAAATGTAACTTGCCATTCCCCTTCTATCGGTGCATTGTTACATGTCCAAAATTCTCCCCATATTTCATAGTTAACAAGTTCTTCTGCAGATACTTCAAAAACAAACTCCTCATAACTATTCACATGACTCTGATCCCAAAATGCAACACTTGATTGACAATTAACTACTTTTCCATCTTCGTTTTTCAAATATACATAACCATGATTATCTGTATTAAGAATATCGCTAAATCTAACTTGAATATGCAACTTCCCTTCTACGATTCCATATCCAGTAACAGCTACCCCTTTTTTGAGAATAATAGCATTTGCTTCGTCAGGTTTAATAAATAACATATTATCCCCATCAATGGATTCAGACTCCGAATCACTACCTCCTCTGATATCTGGTTCCTCTAGAAACTCTGTTATAGAATACACGTTGTTTGTATCTATTTTTTCAATTTTAAAATTATTGTGTTCTTTTTTGCTGAGCAACTGATTTACAGAAAACGTAATTTTATCACCTGGAAGCAATATATGGTCTGTTTGCTCAATTGTTAACATGAATGTTGCCGTATTCGTACCAGCATCATAACTAACAAGAGAACATCCTCCACTTTGATCATACGGAGTGCAAATACTATAACTATCAAAAAGATCAGTTGTTTCATCTAGTCTTTTAGCAATCTTATCATGCATTGACAACAAAATGGTTGTTTTTTCGCCATTTACTTCCGCTGCAACTACTGTCATTTCAATGCCATTATCCTCACACGAAACATTAATCGGCTTAAGTTTTTGAGCTATTGATGGAGAAATCGAATAAAGAAGTTCATGTGCAAAATCATTGCCGGCAAATGCCAATATAGGCACTGTCCCGCATAAACACAAACACAAACATAAACACGCTGCAATTGCTATCCTTCTTTTAACATGAATTATTTTTTTCTTTTGATGAAATTCAAATTCTGACTGAATGATTAAATCATTTTCTATCTCACTCATACTTTGCAATAATTCTTTTCCATTCATAAAAAATATCCCTCCTTTGTTAAATAGACTCGAAGGTCTTTTCGCATACGATAAAGCATAATTTTCACTTTACTTTCCGAATATCCAAAACGCTTTGCAATCGACAAAACAGTATCACAATAATAGTATCTATGCATAAAAATTATTCTCTTTTCTTTAGGCTGTTTGCGAAGAAATGTACTGATTACCCTGCCTATCTCAACTCCATCAACATAGCTTTCAACATCATTCACCGCTGGAATACACTGTTCCATTTCACTAGATAGCTCTACAATATATGCTCTGCGCTTCAATCGATTTTTCTCTATGCATTTATTAATAGATATATTACGAATGATTTTTGACAAAAATGCTATAAGATACGTTCTGGGTTCATTTGGTGGAATTCTATTCCATGCTTCGAGGTATGTATCATTTTCACACTCCTCAGCAGTTAAAATATCTGCAGTAATTCGTTGCGAAATCGAACGTAATCTGCAACCATACTTTTCAGCAGTATGAATAATTGCAGATTCATCTTTCTTCAAAAATAATTCCACGATTTCATCATCGTCCACTCTAACAACCTCCTTCCTGATTATATTTAATACCTTCATACTTCATAGCAATAATTTATGCCATCTAGTTACACTTTTCAAATAAATTTTCAGACAAGTTTTCAGACCATATAAAAGCAGCTATAAAAAACTGTCTGCTTACTTATATTACACTATTTATTTATTACACTATTTATTCTCCTCTCTTTTATTTCTTTTCTGTATAAAATCTACTCTCTCTAATTTATACTTCAAAAGTCAACATCTAAACCGTACTTTCTAAACATAGATTTGATTTCTTCGACTCCCTTTATCTCCCCTCTCTATCTGTACGTCTCTTCTTACCTTTTTGCTTTGCATTTACCTGTTCCAAATGCTTTGCCACTTCTATTGCTTCCTTGACCTTATTTTCTCCCAAAACAGCTACAACACGATCCATATCATATGCCACATTTAACAAAGCTACATTCTCTTTCTTTATAACAGATATTTCCTCTCTCAACCGATCTACACGATTTTCAAGATCTATGTTTCGATCTGACAGCTTTTGATTTTTGTTTTTCAAATCCAAATACTTGCTATATAATGCCTGTATCATATTCGCAACTTTTTTTCACCAAAGGAAATATTCTCTTCCGATAAGATTTTGCTGACTCTAAAGTTCCGGCTTCTGGCAGCCATTCTTCCGGATAATATCCATACTCACGTGCATGTGAGTCAACAAGTCCAGCTTTTGAATTTAGTGCAGAAAATCGTTTCTCTAACACTTCTGTCTTTTTAATTACTGCATCTCTCTCTTTTTCTGCTTGCGCTTTTTCCTTTTGGATCTCATCCACACATTCACTGATATCATGCAAATCATGTTCCAATAAATTCTTATGTTCCGTTAATTCTTCTACTTCCTGTTCTCGAACCTTTTTCTTGTAATCCAATACAGAAAGATGTTGTTCATGAGTTCCTTTCTGATCCCATTCTATCTCATTTTCTCTCATGACCATAGCTAATTTTTGCTTTTCCGATTGCACCCATTGATTTAGCTCCGTCTCACTTCTGGAACCGCCTTTAAATCCTAATGACGATAAAGCTTGTTTTAAAGATACTCTTGTATCAAGTCCTCGCTTACTTCCTGTAACATAAGGAATAAAATCAATATGTAGATGTGGTGTTGCTTCATCTAAATGTAGATGTGCAGCAAATACTCGCAACGTAGGATTCCGTTCTTGAAATCCTTTCATGTATTCATCTAATATCTTTGCAGCAAGTTGTCCTTCCATCGTTTCTGATCCCATATTATCTTTATCACCGATCTGAAGGATAACCTCATGAAATAATTTTTCTTGTTTTCCAGAACGTATCTTTTCATAGTAATCATCGATCTTACGATCTTTCCGAGTCTGCTTATCGTTGTAACGCTTCAAGGCATCATCAAACAATTCATGATATACATCTTTGATATCTTCATTACAATATTCAACATTCCAATGGGTTCTATTCGGATCCGTATTCTTTGCATGAAATTTTCTACTATTATGGTTCAGGGAGCCTTTCCCTGTCATAAAACTAATTGTCCTCTTCAATAAATCTCCTTTCCTTCATTTTAAAACGCCAGATATGGCGATCATGTTTTGTTACTTTTGTCAAAAGTAACGCAAAAGCACTTTCGACAGCCTAACGTCCATCAAAAGTACCCTTGCGCTGCCGGACGCTTTCAAATCAGCCAGTACTGTATCGGCTACACCCTACAGCAATTCTCCTTGTTTGATATTCACAGGTGCGTGCCACGCTCCTGTTCTATATTCCCCAAACAAACATCACCATCGATAACTAGCTGACACTCCACGCTTATCTAAATATTCCTGTCGTGCTTTCTCCTGCTCTTCCTCAGAAGGAGCAGTCTTATACTTCGTATAGAGTTCATGTCTGACTAATGCATCCAATTTTTCTTCCAAGCCATTTCGAATATCTTCTTCATACTGATCATCTGAACCCAAATGATAAAAGATCAATTTTCGAAACAGTTCATAATCTATCTGTACTTTTTTCATCACTTCACTCCTTTTTAATCAAGGTGGCAAGATTCCCTATTCTTTAAGATATGGTAATCTTGCCATCTTCCTTTACTCTTCTTGTAACATCCAGAACCATTTATTTCCTATCTTCACAGAATCAATCTGTAATTCCTTCTTCGCATTCCAAAGTGTTTTCTTTTTAATTCCTCGTTCTTCTGCTTCTTCCGCTATTTTTGCCTGTTCCATTGATCCATTTGCTAAGATCTCTTTTAAAAAATCTTTCGCACTTCGGATTTTTTGCCCTCGTCCATCACCAGACAATAAGTCATCTGCACTGATGTCATATTTTCCAATCCAATGAAATCCTTTTTCTTTGTCTAATCGAAAGGCGATAGCATCTCCTTCCGGAGCAAGAGAACTCTTTACATGACAGATCACTCGGATTTCCGGTTCATCTTTCACTCTTCCAACAATCAACACGCTTCTTGCTGCCGCTTGAAAGTCAATAGAACCCAATCCACGATAGGATGATTTTCCATTACTATTCTTATTCATATGACCGATCAGAATAATGGCACATTGATATTTCTCTGCTAATACAGAAATTCTTTTCATCAATGGACGAATCTCATTTGCCCTATGCATATCAACACCAGCCCCTAGAAAGCCTTGAATTGGATCTAATACTACAAGTCTTGCTTTCGTCTGTATAATCGCCTCCTCCAGCCTTGCATCTACCATGGTTAATGGCTGATCCTGGTCATCAATTACCAAGACTCTGGAACAATCTGCCCCTGCCGCTAACAATCTCGGTTTGATCGTATCGCCCAATCCATCTTCAGCTGTTTGATAAATCACATTGATTGGCTCTACACCTGCCTCTTCGGATTTCCCTTCGCTTGTTTCACTTAATATTGCTTCTCCTTTTGTTAACTTTGCAATGATCTGCAACACCACGGTGGTTTTCCCCTCTCCAGGATCTCCCTGAATAATGGTGACCTTCCCGTATGGTATGAAGGGATAAAAGAGCCATTCGATTTCTTCCACTTCAACCTGATCCATGTGGATCAATTTCAGGCATGGTTCTGCCTTTTTTACTTCTCTATAATTATCTTCCATTTCCACCTCCTGCCCAACCGGGCAAGTCCCTGGCAAACAGAATTTAACAATTGTTGCAACAACAATTTTGTGATATACTCAAGTTGTTAGGATGGTATATCAGTTATTCTGATAATCAAGGAACTTGCTCAGATTATTTCTGGGCTTTTTCTTTTTTCCTTCTTTCATAGTTTCTTTCTTCTGCAAATGCATTTAATATCTCCAACATTGTTCGAATAGGTGTAAACAACTCTTCATCGGCATCCTCTAATATAGTTAACCTTTTCAGTTCCTCTTCAATCCCTCGAAGCTGTTTTCTAAACTGTACTAACATCAATGGATTTCCTACTGCTGTGACTTTTTGATGTAAAACGCTTTCAATGATATATTCTTGTCTCGTCTGGTATCCACAAAGTTTTACTCTTAAATCCAGCTCTTCATTTTCTTCCGGAGACATTCGAAACGCTATAGTTACATTACGCCACCGATTCTTGTTATCCCTATTTTTTTCACTCATCTAGATATTCCTCTCTTTCCTGATTTAGATTTTCCGCCATCTCTGTTTGGATTGTCGGGAATAAATGCGCATATCGATATGTGATTTCCACACTTTCATGCCCTACCCTTTCTCCAATTGCCACCGCAGAATACCCCATATTGATCAACAATGACACGTGAGAATGTCGTAAATCATGGATTCGTATTCTCTTCACTCCTGACAACTTCACACCTCGATCCATTTCATGATGAAGATAGCTTTTTGAAATTTGGAATATCCTGTCATTTTCATTTAAACCATACAGCATTCCTATATACGATTCTAATTCTTCGCTTAAAAATTCCGGCATGGTGATCATACGATTACTCTTCACAGTCTTTGGATCCGTAATAATATCCTTCCCCTCTAATCTTTGATAAGATTTATTGATCCGGATAGTACAAGCCTGAAAATCGAAATCTGCCGGTGTCAGCGCTAACAACTCTCCCATACGCACTCCACACCAATATAGAATTTCAAATGCATAAAAGGAGATTGGCTTATCCGCCACCGCTTCAATGAACTTCATATACTCTTCTTTTGTCCAGAAAAGCATCTCTTTTGTTCTTTCTTTTCCCATAGATCCTGCCTTGCGTGCAGCATTGCTTTTCAAATCATAGAAATTAACTGCATGATTCAAAACTGCACTCAGCTGATTATGGATGGTCTTTAGATAGACCTGTGAATAGCCTTCTCCTTGTTTATTTCGATAGTTCATCATGGTGTTCTGCCACTGTCGAATATCGGAAGGTTTTATTTCCTGCAACTTCTTTTTCGAAAATATGGGAGAATCTTTTTTTCTACAATATGCTTTTTCGTCAGCCAGGTATTATATTTGATTCTGGATTTGATATCATTCAGATAAAGATCTACAAAATCTTCAAAATACATATCCAGACTCAAATTCTCCTTTAATTTAAACGCTCTTTCCCATTCCTGGGCATCACATTTGCGTTTAAATCCCCTTTTCGTCTTCTGCTTTCTTACGCCGGTCCAGTCCTTATAATAGGTTCTTACCTCGTAAGTATTTGACTTTTGGTTTTTGATTACTGTCAAAACATCACCTCCTGCTATTTCATTTCGTTCATACCGTAAACTCGTTCTTCAAAATATTTACGGCTGATTTTTCCTTTGACAACAACGAAACCTTTTTGTTCCAATTCCGCATTTAACTGACGGATCAAACGATACGCATAGGAATCAGATACTTCTAATTCTTTCGCTACTTCTTTTGCTGATATAAATAATTTACTAGCCATCTATATCCCTCCTTTCTTTTTTCAGTTCATTATCGAACGGTGTATATGCATCATAACATTTCATTTCCGTACTGTCAATAGAATAATTTCAAAAATGAACGGTTTATTTTTATATTTCATTTTTGAACTGTTTATGCTATACTTTTAAGTAACAATCAGCAAAGGAGTGTTTTCCTATGACAGTAGGTGAGAAAATAAGAAAATTCCGGATCGATCAAGGATATACACAGAAAGAATTGGCAATCATGTCCGGATTGAGCGAATCGGCAATTAGAAATTATGAACTTGGGAATCGTTTTCCATCATCAGAACAATTGGAAAAAATAGCAAACTCATTAAAGATCAGTCCATACGCCATGTCTGATCCAAACTTTGATACTTATGTTAGTGTCATGCACGCATTATTTGCTTTAGAGGATCAATATGGTCTGCACGCCTACCGGGATGAATCCGGCGTACCACAACTCATGTTTAAAGACAAAGGACATGATTCTTTAAATATGCTGGATAATATTGGAGCATGGGCTGATATGTACCAGAAATTCAGAAATGAAGAGATTACAGAAAAAGATTATTTAGACTGGAAAAGTCAATTCCCAGCTAAATAAAAAGAAATTATTTACAATAATATTAAAAAAGTATTGTCATTTGATTGTCACCAGACATAGAAAGAGCCAAGAAAGCCCGTAAAATAGGCATTTCTTGGCTCTAATATATTATTCGAATTCCACTGTTCCTGTCGGCTTTGGTGTAAAATCATAAAGTACACGGTTAATTCCTGGAACTTCGTGTGTAATACGTTCTGTAATATGAACCATTAATTCATGCGGAATCTCAGCAACAGTTGCTGTCATAACGTCGATAGAGCATACTGCACGAACGATACAAGACCACTCAAAAGCACGTTTTCCATCCTTAATTCCTGTAGATCTAAAATCCGGAACAACAGTAAAATACTGCCAAATCTTTCCTTCTAATCCATTCTTTTCAAATTCCTCACGAAGAATTGCATCAGATTCACGTACTGCTTCCAAACGATCGCGTGTGATAGCTCCCGGACAACGAACTCCAAGTCCCGGTCCCGGGAATGGCTGACGATAAACCATACCATGTGGAAGACCAAGTTCGTCTCCAACAACACGAACCTCATCCTTAAACAGAATTCTAACTGGTTCTACAAGTTCAAAATTCATATCTTCTGGAAGTCCGCCTGCATTATGATGCGCTTTGATTCCTTCTTCTGACTCAAGAATGTCTGGCCAGATTGTACCCTGTGCTAAGAATTCAATACCATCAAGCTTTCTTGCTTCTTCAGCAAATACTTCGATAAATTCTCCACCGATAATCTTTCTCTTCTCTTCTGGATCCTCAACTCCTGCTAATTTGTCAAGGAAACGATCTGTAGCATCCACATAAACCAGATTTGCATTCATCTGATTACGGAATACTTCGATCACCTGCTCTGGCTCACCCTTACGAAGCAGACCATGATTAACATGAACACATACTAACTGCTGACCAATAGCTTTGATCAAAAGTGCAGCAACAACAGATGAATCTACTCCACCGGAAAGTGCAAGAAGAACTTTTTTATCCCCTACCTGTTCTTTGATCAATGCAACCTGCTCGTCAATAAAAGCCTTTGCAAGCTCTGGTGTTGTAATTCTTTCCATGTCAGCCGGACGTCTGATTTCAGTAACATTCATTTGATTTTCCTCCTTAGTATCCTCTCAATATCTACAATGATTGTACTGTCATTATGATTACACGTCAACACATTCTGACATAATTTGATTTATTTATCTTTCAAAAAACTTTAGCGATTTAAAGCAGAAAATCGATGAATTGTATTGTAGTATACAAAAACAGCTGTTATAATATTAAAAATAATAATCAGATGGGAAAGGTGATAAAATGAATCAGTTAGAAATATTAAGAGAGAGTCTTGGCCAGTGTGATGAAATCATCCTGGATGCATTGCTTATGCGTAATCGTATTGTAGAAGATATCATGGCTTATAAGGAGACCAATGATCTTCCAATCTTACAGCCGGAACAAGAAGCCAAACAGAAAGAATGGCTAGAAAAAAGAATGGAAGAGAAACGTCATAAAGCTGAAGTAGAAGATGTATTTGGAAGCATCACAATGAACAGTAAAAGAATCCAGTCCAGAAAATTGTTTAACTATAATATTGTGCTTATTGGATTCATGGGAGCTGGTAAAAGTACCATCTCAGAGTTTTTGAAAAACTCCTTTGCAATGGAAGTAATCGAGATGGATCAGATCATAGCTGAAAGAGAAGGTATGACTATTTCCGATATTTTTGAAGTATATGGCGAACAGTATTTCCGTAACCTGGAAACCAACCTTCTTATCGAAATGCAGTCCAAAACGAATGTCGTGATTTCCTGCGGCGGTGGAACTCCAATGAGAGAATGTAATGTCGTTGAGATGAAGAAAAACGGACGTGTAGTTCTTCTGACTGCCAAACCAGAAACTATTCTGGATCGTGTCAAAGACAGCCATGACCGCCCGCTGATTGAAAATAACAAAACAGTTCCGTTTATTGCCGATCTTATGGAGAAACGAAGAGAAAAATATGAAGCAGCAGCGGATATTATTATTGAAACAGACGGAAAAGATGAATTGCAGATCTGCGAAGAACTAATTCTTAGACTACGTCAGATGGATAATAAATAAAAACAGCTTATAAAGTCGCATCTAAGGATTCAGACCCAGAACAGGAGGAAAAAAATGGAACAGCGAATTAAAGGAACAACAGGTTTATTAGCATTGATTGGAAGTCCAGTAGGACATTCAGGATCTCCTGATATGTATAACTTCTGCTTCCGTTATCACAATTTGGACTACAGCTACATGGCTTTTGACATCAAGGAAGATCAGGTACCGGCAGCATTGGATGCGATGCGTCTGTTCAAAATGAGAGGGTGCAATGTAACTATGCCATGTAAAACGGCAGCAGCTCAGAACATGGATGAGTTATCACCTGCTGCAAGAATTATCGGTGCAGTGAATACAATTGTTAATGAAAACGGAAAACTGATCGGACACATGACAGATGGTATCGGTTTTGTGGAAAATCTAAGAGACCATGGCGTAGATGTAAAAGGAAAGAAACTGGTAATTTTAGGTGCAGGAGGAGCTGCAACAGCCATCCAGGTACAGTGTGCACTTGATGGAGCAACATCCATTTCCATCTTCAATCCAGACGATCCGTTTCTTGATCGCGCAAAAGGCACAGCTGCTAAACTGAAAAACGAAGTACCAGATTGTAATGTTCAGGTATTCTGTCTGGATGATCCGGGAAAACTGAAAGAAGAAATTGAAAAAGCAGATATTCTGGTAAATGGAACACTGGTAGGAATGAAACCTCATGAAGACCGTTCTCCAATCACGGACAAATCTGTATTTCGTTCCGATCTGATCGTATGTGATGTTGTATATAATCCGGAAGAGACAAAACTTCTTCGGGAAGCAAAAGAAGCCGGTTGTGCAAAAACGATCGGTGGAAAAGGTATGCTTCTGTGGCAGGGCGTTGCGGCTTATAAATTATATACCGGCCTGGATATGCCTGTAGAAGAATACAAGAAATATCAGGCAGAAAACCAAAAATAAAACTGCTCCCAGTTAAGCAAACAATAAAAATATCATAAAAACATTTATAAACAAAAGCAGCGGAAGTCCTTGATTTTTTTAAGGCTTCCGCACTTTTTGACCAGTTCTTAAAAGCAGATGTAATATATTTCCTGCTTTTCTGGTGTCTTTCATCTTAAATTATCTTTTATTTCCCTGAACCAGGCAGATACTTCCTGCTCCGCCACTAAGCAACAGTAGTATCATCCAGCAGAACAGTTCATTACTATCCGCTGTTTTCGGACTTTTTACTGAAGTTTTTGTTCCACTTGCCTGTTCTTTTTTCACCTCTGTTTTCACAGCTTCCGGCTGTTCTTTCGATGGCTGCTCCGGTACAGACGGTATGACAGGCACAGATGGATGTTCCGGTTCGACTGTCTCTTTGGTTGTCTGAATCATATTCTGCTTCGCTACACTTGCAGTAACTGCATCGGAACCCTGTTCAAAAAATTGAATCAACAGCTCTTCGCAACAGGAATATTCTCCGATCTCCGCTGCATTGGCAAGCTGTGGATAGCTGTCAGAACCGGCAAGATAATTATTAACTGCTACGGTATACTCTTTTGTATCATCCAACTCCTGCCCATCTTTTTGCACAGAAAGCACACGGCACCCGCCGGCTGCGCCGGATCAAAACGGACGACAATTCCACCAACCTGCAGATAACTTCCGCTGTCATTTGGCCACGCATCCCATTCACCACTGTCGTTTGCAACAATACAGTTTTTCTGAATAGTAAGACTGCTCTCCAACATTTCCTTTATCTGTGCACCGGTCAGTTTCTTTGTCACTACATAGTTTCCATAAGGACTGACATTGATAACATCTCCATACGTTACCGTTCCGGCAGCGATAGAAGCACGGATTCCGCCAGCATTTTCAAAGGCTATATCAGCCCTGTGGCAAGCAGGTACGCATCAGTTATGACATTTCCAAGATTTGTCTGTCCGATACGTATATGTTCCCAGACACCGTCCAATTCCACCGGTGAAGTACCGATGACACGATTCAGTTCTGTCTCGTTTTCTGCTTTGATCGTATCCAATACAGCTGTCACGGAAGCATCCTTCGGATACTTCTGTGCTTCTTCATAATCGACAGATGTTTTCTCATAATCCACATGCACACTTCCATCTTCATCCATAGTACAGTTCAGATTGATCAGCCCCACACTATTTAAATAATGTCCACTTTCCGATACATAGGTTTTTGAACCGTCCGGTGTCGTCACAGATTCACTGAGTTCAATATGCTCATGTCCACACAGCCACAAATCGACACCGTCCACCTGTGCAGCCACATTTTTTGGATCAAGCGTATGGGACAATGCGATCACCACATCACACCCTTCTGCCTTTAAAGTAGCAGCTTCCCTTTTTGCATAAGCTACTGCATCCTGAAAGTCCAATCCCTCCACATTAGATGGTGTTGTCTTATTTTTCATCTCCGGATCACTTACACCAAACACACCGATCTTCAGTGTTTTTCCATTTTTTGTAATCTCTTTTGCAAGTTCATCCGTATCAAAAAAGGATGTCCCATCTGCATTTTTGATGTTACCGGATAAAATTTTGACATTAGCAATTCCACCAAGCTCTTTTAAACGCTCTTTTCCATAACTCCAGTCATGGTTTCCTGTGGTCATCGCATCATATCCACAAGCTTTCATCAGTTTTGCCACCGATTCTCCCTTTACTAGTGTCGCAATCGGTTGTCCATGAAAGGTATCTCCGGAATCCAGCATCAGCGAACCGTCCGCTCCTTCCGTAAATGTCTGTGCAATTCCACTCAGTCGATCCATTCCGATCACCTGATTGTAATCATCTTCCTCTACCCGTGCATGAATATCATTGGTATGGACGATTTTCACATCAAAAATTGTACTTCCAGATGCATTTCCATCCTGCGCCTGTACCGGCATTGCCCCAAATAATCCGAAAACTATCCCAAATGTCAGCAAAAGTACCGTTACCTTATTCCATTGTTTTTTTAATTTCTTCATCTTACTCCTTCCTTTAATGAAACGGACATTCGTAATCTACATTCACTACTTGTTTATGAAAGCAGCCCATTATATGGTTTGTTTTCATATTGTTTCCTTTTATTATATGTAAAAAGCTGTAAAATTCAATACTTGACATACAACATCCACGAACTTCAACTATTGTCCTAAAAGTACAAATTATCTTTCTGGAAAATAACACAGAAAGGATGGGGCTGCCGCTTCACGATTGAACTGCTCCCCGTCAAGTAGACAATTGAAAAAATATAAATTTTTCCTACCAGCAGAAATTTATCTGCTGGCAGTTTTTATGCAGCTTGCAAGTAAATTTCATGTTTTTCCATTGGTGTTAAAAT
>ENA-OQAZ01000741-OQAZ01000741.1-human-gut-metagenome-genome-assembly--contig:-NODE-741-length-17571-cov-2.071027_pt1 | contig 17571 bp, 22 predicted proteins | sample MGYA00242737_ERZ504531 | MGnify/ENA primary metagenome ERZ504531 (study PRJEB26092, sample SAMD00036244) | human gut metagenome | host: Homo sapiens | study: EMG produced TPA metagenomics assembly of... | reverse complement strand
CCATTGTTCTTTGAAAGCTTCTTAACCAGACGGTAAACATAAAACGGTACTACACCGATCAAAATACGTGGCACAAAACAGATGATCAGACTTCCGACCCCTCCACTGTATTCACCCAAACTGTAAAATGGGGTAAATACGAATGATGTCAATGTCGGATTTATCGTATTATTGATAAAACTTGTAAGACCAAACACGCCTCCAAGCGCTGCGCCCCTCTTCGGTCCAAGCATCAGAGATCCCATGATCACCGGGATATGGATGATCGTCGCCCTTGTAAATCCCAATGGGATATATCCGATAAACGGGGTAAATGCCAGCACTACAATAAGTGCTGCAAAGATTGCCATCTGTACGAGTCCTTTTGTTTTGGACATGGATGTAGTACGTTCATTGCCTTGATTCATTTTTCTTTTCCTCCTGTTACTATTCTCTTTACGAGATACAATACATTTTGGCTTTTTTATTTATTCATACACTCCAGAATCTTGTCAAGAATACAAGCTGCTGTCTCTTCCTTGCTGATCATTGGAAGTGCAGTCTCATCTTCCTTCGTGATCAGCGTCATCTGATTTGTATCGCCCTGAAATCCTGCTCCGGCAACTTTAAGATTATTTGCCGCGATCATATCCAGCTTCTTCTTTTCAAGCTTCTTTCTGGAATTTTCAACCATATTCTCGGTTCCATCGAAAATCCACACAGGAACTGTCCGTCTTTTCTGTGCTCTCCGAGATATTTCAGAATATCGTCTGTCTTTTCCAGTTCCAGACTCATCTCACTGTCCGATTTTTTCACCTTTTCATCCGCAATATGCTTTGGCCGGTAATCTGCAACCGCTGCTGCTTTACACACAATGTCTGCATCTGCTGCCTCTTCCTTTACCGCCTCGAACATTTCCTTTGCAGTCGTGACCGGAACAATCTTCACAAACATCGGCTTTTTGATCTCTGTCGGTCCGGTGACAAGCGTAACATCCGCTCCTCTTGCCACAGCAACGCGTGCAAGAGCATATCCCATCTTACCGGATGAGTGATTCGTAATGTAGCGCACCGGGTCGATTGCTTCTCTTGTCGGTCCTGCTGTGACAAGAATTTTCTTTCCGGTCAGATCTTTCTCATAAGCAGTATCCCGGTAAATATATTCATACAAAGTCTCCGCTTCCGGCATCTTCCCGGCTCCGTTATCTCCGCATGCCAGATGTCCACTTGCCGGCTGGATCACTTCATATCCATAATGCTCCAGAAGTTTTAAATTATCCTGTACGACTGGATTCTCATACATTCTTGTATTCATCGCCGGTGCAAGGATCTTCTTACATTCGGCACATGCCATCACAGTCGTAGTCAGCATATCATCTGCAATCCCGTGTGCCAGCTTGCCGATCACATTTGCCGTGGCAGGTGCGATCATCACAATATCTGCCATTTTGCCAGCGTCACATGCTCCACACTGTACTCAAAATTGCGGTCAAATGTATCGATCAGGCACTTATGCTGTGTCAGCGTCTCAAATACCAGCGGATTGATAAAATTCGTTGCATTCTGTGTCATCACAACTTTCACATCGTATCCTGTCTTTACCAGCATACTTGCCAGTGTTGCAATCTTGTACGCCGCGATACCGCCGGTCACGCAGAGCAATACTGTCTTTTTCCGTTCCATTTGTCTTTCCCCTTTTATTCTAATATTTTCTTCAGTTCATCCATGAAGGTATTCACGTCTTTAAATTCCCTGTATACCGATGCAAAACGTACATAAGCAACCGGATCCAGCTTTTTCAGACTTTCCATAACAATCTCACCGATCTGGCTGCTCGGAATTTCTTTCTCTTCCCGGCTGAAAATCGCTGTCTCGATCGAGTCGATCGTTGCCTGAATATCTGCTGCCGCTACCGGACGTTTATAGCACGCCCGGAGTACTCCGCCTTCCAGCTTAGTACGGTCATACTGCTCGCGGTTGTTGTCCTTCTTGATCACGATCAGCGGTATGGTCTCCACCTTCTCATAGGTTGTAAAACGCTTGTTGCACGCATCACAGGATCTTCTCCTTCTGATCGTCGTTCCGTCATCTGCCGGTCTTGAGTCGATGACTCTTGTATCAATGTTACCACAATACGGGCACTTCATCTTTTTTCCTCCTGTCTGGTTCTTGATTGATTCTACTGCCGAATCACGCACATTTTTAATGTCTATAGTATAAATCCTGTATACAGGGTTGTCAACAAATTCACACTTTATCAAAAGGCTATATAAGCCGGCTTTCCACCAGCTTCCATGCCTGTACGATCAGTGCCGCATGGTCACAGGCGATCCGGTCCGATTCTTTTACCTTATAATAAGTCTCTCTTACCAGTCCACTTCTTTCCTTTTTTTCAACGATCGCCGAAATTGTAAGCTGTGCTTCTTTATTTTCCAATGCCAGTCGATAAATGGTTCTCTTCCAATCTCCATCCTCCTTCACCGATTCTGTCTGACAATGAAGCTGCATCCACTTTGCATCCGCCGCATCGTCACCAGCCTGCACCTTTACCTGCCCTTCATCCACAACCGAAAGATATGCCGATGTAATAATCCGTGCCCTCGGATCACGGGTCACATTCCCATAGACTGCAAACTGCTCCATCGGAAGATCCGCCACGCCGGTCTCTTCGGTCAGTTCTCTTCTTGCCGTATCTTCCAGATTCTCATGAAGTTCAATAAACCCACCCGGCAGCGCCACCAGCCAATGCTCGGATGATTCCGCCTTTTCACCATCAGAACTTTCCATTCTCCGTCCACTACCTTTCTTTTGCAGGAGAATATAACTGCATCCGTTGTCACACAAGGATTCTTATATTTATAAGGATCGTACTCTTCCAGAAATTCTTCCAGCGTCTGTCCCTTTTCATTTTCGTTTCCGTTTCCCCGGAATGGCTCGATTTCTTTAAAAAATGCTGTCATTTTTCTTCTCTCCTTTGTCTTTTTACTTGTTCTCATTTATTTCACTGAGCAGTCTGTACTCTTCTTCCTCTTTTACTATTCTTATGATACCAGGGTCAAAAGGTCAGAAAGCCGATGCAAGCTTGCTTGCAAGAGGATTTTTGACCTCTTGACCCGCCAAAAACATGAGTAAGTAGCCATTTTTCAAAGAAAAATGAGCGGATTACGAATGTTTTTGAGGATTGCGAGAGTGCAAAGCACGTAGCAATCTGGTATCAAAGGGGTCAAAATACCTTTTGACCCCAACATCATTATTGTATTTCTACATCCAGTATAACATGTTTTCTTCCACTTTCAAGTACTTTCATCTTCCTTGAAAATTCATAATTCCGTCCTTCCACCCATTGACTTTCCGGATGGTTTCGCTTATGCTGAACATAAGAGCGCTGCATGTTTCATGGGGGAAAATGCAGGGCGTTTTTTTACACAGGAGGGTTTTTACACAAATGAAAAAAGAAACTGTTACAACCAATCAGATCACCGAGGGCGTGATCTGGAAACAACTTTTATTGTTCTTTTTCCCCATTGTTCTGGGAACATTTTTTCAGCAGCTGTACAACACGGCAGATACGATCGTTGTCGGGCGTTTTGTCAGCAAAGAAGCTCTTGCCGCCGTCGGTGGTTCCGCCGCACAGATTGTCGGTCTGATCGTGGGATTCTTCGTAGGACTGGCTTCCGGTGCTTCGGTTATCATTTCCCAGTTTTACGGTGCCAAAGACAGAGTACAGCTGAACCGTGCCCTGCATACTGCCTATGCATTCTCTATCATTGGAAGTATTTTCATCACCGCTCTGGGAATTCTGACCGCTCCCTGGATGCTTGAACTGATGCACACACCACAGGAAACCATGGCGGATGCACTGCTCTATCTGCGGATCTACTTCGCCGGTATTATCTTTGTCTTTATCTATAATGTGGGTTCCAGTATCCTTCGTGCGATGGGAGATTCCCGCAGACCGTTATATTATCTGATCGTCTGCTGTATCCTGAATATTGTGCTGGATATCGTTCTGGTGATCGTTTTTCACATGGGCGTTGCCGGTGTGTCAATCGCCACGATTTTTTCTCAGGGAGTCAGTGCTGTTTTGGTCACCCGCGCCCTGATGCGTTCCGATGATCTGTATCAGCTGGAGTTCCAAAAGATCCGATTCCACAAATCTGCTCTGATCAGTCTGATCTGGGTGGGCTGTCCTACCGGCATCCAGTCCATTTTATACAGTGTCACCAACATGCTGATCCAGACGTTCTTAAATAATCTGGGAACCGATACAGTGGCCGCCTGGAGTGCTTTCGGAAAGATCGATTCTCTCTACTGGATGGTCAATAATGCGTTCGGTATCGCTGTTACGACTTTCGTAGGACAGAATTTTGGTGCCGGAAAATATGACCGCATGAAAAAGAGTGTCCGCATCGGACTTTGTATGGGACTTTGTACGGCTCTGGCACTGACTCTCATATTCTATAACTTCGGCACTCCGCTGTTTCGTCTGTTTACCTCCGATGAAAATGTAGTCTCTATCGGTATGCAGATGTTACACACGTTGCTCCGGCATACTGCCTGTTCGTCTTCATCGAACTGCTCTCCGGTGCACTCCGCGGAACCGGAGATGTTGTGATCCCGATGCTTATCACCTGTTTCGGTGTCTGCCTGCTGCGTATCGCCTGGCTCTTCTTCATCGTACCACTCGCTCCGGGCCTCAACACCATCGTCCTCAGCTACCCGGTCACCTGGCGATCACGGCGGTGATGTTTATCGTTTACTACTGTTACCGGGCAAAGAAATGGCCGAAATCTTATGCGAAAAAAACGGCTTAATCTTATGCCGATAATATCCTTTCACTGTTTGTTCGTATAACGTAAGAAAAGGGGCTGTCAATTCCAGACAGTCCCTTTCTGTATACATATGTAATTGTCAAATCGAACTTTCACTACTTGTTTATAGATGCCGTTGCTTCTTCACATTCAGTGAGAACTCTCACCTATTGAGCGCGGACTTTTAACTTCCCCGCATCCATTTCATAGACCTGATCGCATAAAACTTCTATATCCTCACGATTATGACTCGCCAGTAAGATTGTTATTCCCTTCTCTTTCAGCTGCATCAATAACTCCCGCATCTCCTTCACACCCTGATTATCCAGCCCATTCATAGGTTCATCCAGAATCAGGATTTGTTGATACTCCATGATTGCCTGCGCGATTCCCAGCCTCTGTCGCATTCCCATAGAGTATTTTCCGACTTTTTTATTCATTGCATCCTTTAGCCCAACCAATGTCATCACTTCAGTAATATTCATATGTAGCTTATCAGAAAGTCCCGCCAGAAGTTGAAGATTTCTCTTTCCACTATATTGCCGTAGAAATCCAGGCTCCTCTATGATTACACCAAGCTGTGTCCGATCTGCCTGTATCTTTCCGGAATCAATATTTAATAAGCCACAGATACACTTAAATAACACGGTTTTTCCTGAACCGTTTCTTCCTATGATTCCACAAATTTTTCCTTTCTCCACATCAAGTGTAATATCATCCAAAACAACAGCTGTTCCGAAACTTTTCACTACATTTTCTATAGAAATCACCGGTTTGCTCATTTTCTTTATCATCCCTTTGCTATATCTATTCTAATTGTTTTCCAATACACTAATATTCCCAGGAATATACTTCCGATAATCAAAATCAGGTTCGCTTTATTTATTGAAAGTCCATGAGCTGTATACGCCGAAAGATTTCCAACATCTGCCCATCCACTTGGAACAAGATAAATCATCCAGGGCGGCATATACTCTACTCTTGTAACCAGTAATACAGAAGCCATGATCACCGCAAAACTTATAATTTTCCCTAAATAGATGTTTAAGAGCCACATACATAACCCATAAAAAATACAGATCAGACATCCCATGCCAAACACAAGAAAAAATGCCCGCACAGGCTGATAATTCATAACTAATTCCGGAGTTACATAAAATGATAATCCTAACTCATATGCTTTATCTGTAAGTGCCAATGTGGTCCACACCCTTCCCCACTCATTACTGAAGTCAATTCTTGGTATCAACATCAGAACACTGATTCCAACCCAGCAAAGCATATAGCCAATACTAACAAAAATAATATAAAAAAACTGTCCTGTAATCCATTTCGTTCTTCCACATCTGATCATTACGAATAGTTTATCTTTATCATAAAACGGAGCATCCACAAAAAACAGTAATATCCCTGCAAACACCACCGCCGCACAGAATTTTCCATTCAGAAAAAAAGGAAATAAAAAAGGGGTTGCTTTCTCCCCTGATGCAATCAGAAATTCACGAAAAGGATCCAGGAAGCTTTTCATAAAAATAAACAGACATACGGGGATTGTATATATTTTGTAATTTTTAGATTATAATACGGATCTGATATAAACATACTTTCAGACTATACAGTATCATCTTCATTGGAATTCCCCCTTCATCTTACGATACATCAATCTTCCACCTACTATCCCAAAACATATCGTTATGAAAAATGCGTAGCTGAAAAATAACACAGGATTTTTCGTATAACAACCAATTGCTTCATAGATATGCTCTATACTTAACATAGGACAATATTTGAAGAATCCCGCAAATAAGAAATAAAAACAATAATATAAAAAGAAAAGGAATGACGTAGATTTCAAAAGAATTATCAATGTAAGCAGAAAATGCCATAGTCAGCACACCCATGCTGCCACATAACATTCCATATAATATGGTTTGTATCATGACCGCTACTTTAACATGGCTGATCATCAATCCGCAAAACAACTCATAGGTGCAAAATTATCTAACGTAACACTATTTTCCGCCAGAAACGGAACATAGAAACTCTGTTTTATCAAAAAAAGAACCGTTCCAAGAACACACACAGAAAATGCTGATATAAAACATACAATTAATTTGGAACAAACATACTTCCATACACCTGTCCGTAGAATCGCATATCGTAAAAAATGATTTTCTTTTTCTTCTATATGTGCAGATAAAAATGGAATCGTAGAGATCAATATAGCCATCAGATAAGTAATTGACCTCCCCCAAACATTGATAAAATAAAACAGAACATCTTCCCGCAGACCAAACCGTTTGCTGTTAAGATCCCATACAAGAAACATCAGAAGAATCGCCAGTGGAAATTTCCAATTTATGAATGCTCTGGAAAAGTCCGTCTTTATAATAGATTTCACTTATACCCTCCCGTTGTTCACTTAACTTATGCTTTCCAGGGTTTCTGCATTATAATAATAGTAGGTCGTATATCCGGGATCCTCCTGATCATTTTTTACCTGTACAGAACACTTCCAGCACGGAACAATCTCTGCCATTCCCGTTTCATGATTTTTTCCTATAACGACCTGACAAAGTGTCAGTTTCTGTATCTCATATTTCGTATCTGAAATAATATTATTTAAAGGTTCTGCTAAAAGTTCTGCCACCTTTACCGGTGATTCTATATCGACTTCCTCTTTTTCCTGCATGGGATAATGACCGATGATCATCATTGAAATAATCCCGCTTTTGTCGTAAACAACACTTACATTCTGTTCGTCATTTCCTTCACCGCTCATATAAGGAATTACAGGATACCCATTCCATGCTATGCTCGTTTTTAAAATAATAACTGTCATCATCTGCCGACCACTGTTCTTTCTTCTCGAATGTCTTTGTATCTTCCTCTTGTAAAAGTTGATATATTTTTTCTTCTTCCTGCTGCATCGTTTTATAATCCATGACATAACAGGTATACGCATCTGTAACTTCTACTCCTATTTCCTGTAAAAAAGATTTTATCTGATTCCATGCCTCTTCCTGTGATATGAAAGCAAGATCTGTTGTTGTTTGAAACTCATTTCCATTATAGGTATCAAACCGGTCATCTTCCATAATGGTATTTAATATATATGTAGCCTGATCACTGAAATAATTTAAAACATTTTCAGATGTAATGGAAATGCCTGTCGTTTCTGTTAACGTATAGGATTCTGACTGAAAATCATCATATGACGTCTCTTCCACATCCAGTACCGGATTTCCCTTCGCAAATTTGTCCACAATCTGTTCCCGTTGTTCCCAAAGGGTACTTCCGGATTGAACCGCTTTTAACCCTTTTCCCTCCAGAAAATTCTCAGGATATACACATTCTGCATCTATATGAACATTTTCGCCGACATCCTCTTGAATCCTCTGTGGAAAGTCCTGTTCGATTTCTTTCCTGCTCTCTGCAGATTCTTCTGTAACCTCAGTATCACTCACATTTTTCTCATTTAAGATTTGCATTACCAGATCTACATCCGGAAAGCAGACAACATCCGACTAGTATCCATATCAGTTTTCTTATTCTCATGACGCTTCTCCCTCTATAATTTTTATATATACGTTTTCTACTTCATACATCTGTTCCTGAACAAATTTACTTCCATGGTTCTTTAACCTTTTTCAAAAAAACGTCTCCGTATTTACCGTGTACATATATAAACATATAATACATCTTGTGAACTATTCATAAGCATGATCAGCTCAGCGTCTCCCTTTTGCCTTCTTATGCAATAATCAACTTCAGAAAAAGAAGGATACATTACAGGATCAACATTCAGATTTTCTAAATATCCTGTAATTTCTTCTTCCCAATACTTTGTTGGTATCTGTTTGTACAATGATGTTTTTAAAACCTTTTTGTCGTTTTCTGAGCACGAATAAATATTATATGATTCCCACATGTCGTCGACCGTATAATAAGATTCAACAAATGGAAAGTTAATATCCCATCGAGTTTTAAACCATATACTGTTCATAATCTTTTTACTTATCAGTATAAAAGCAAACATCATCAATAAAACCAGAACCAAAATAATTAGAATTCTTTTCTTCACACGCAATGAAATCACCTACTTCAATAAATATTGTACTACATCATGTATTCCTATGAAGTTACTATAACATTTCTTTTATCTCTTCACAAGCTTTTTACTATCGACAATATTCACAGAAATGTCTTTCTGTTTTCATTTGTTTTATCAATTGATTTTTCTGTTTTTTATTGTATTATAAACCGTAGTACGAAAAATTTGAAAGGAGCCCCTATGTTTCAACAACTAAGCGATACAGAACTTATGATCATGGAATACCTGTGGTCACAAAACACCCCCAAAACTTTCTCAGAAATAAAAGCTTTTTTTGAAGCCACCACAAACAAAAACTGGAAAAAACAGACGCTGAGCACATTTCTACTCCGCTTAGTAAAAAAGGAGGCTTTGTACGCCAACCATCAAGAATCAAAAGTCACTTATTATCCGGCATTATCTTCGGAAGAATATTACCAACAATATACTTCTCAGATAATCCAAACCTCTTTCCATGGTTCTTTAACTTCTTTTATCAGCGCATTTACCGGGAATAAAAAATTATCCGCTTCAGATAAGGAAGAATTAATGGATTTTCTGAAAGGATTATAATATGCCACTGTTTTTTTCAATGTCTTTATCCGGGTCAATCCCACTTTGTATCGGATTACTTATTATAATACTCCAAAAAGAGCAGACAAATTTCTATTATGTAAATTCATTGTTTAAATTGAGTGTTATTCTTTATTTGCTACCACTTCAGCTTATTAAAAACATGATTCCTGCAACTCATAATTTTTTTACCATTGATAATAATTATACTTATATTCTTTCTTTAAAAAATAAATTGCAGTTGCATTTCCATGACAAAACAATATTGGTGCCGTTTTGGATGTTTTTTCTGCTTCTGATTGTTACGGGTAGTATTTTCATATTCTGTATTTATGAATTCATAACATACAGAAAAACATGTAACATACTTTTAAAAACATCTATATCATTCAAATTTCGGAAAGACTCGTGTTTATATAAGAATCCCTTACTGAAAACACCTTGTACCCTTGGATTTTTTAAATCTTATATTTTATTTCCAGATCAAAATTTTACTGATTCTCAAAAAGAAATGCTTTTTATTCATGAAACAGCTCACATTGAAAACAAAGATTCGATTTTAAATTTCTGATTATGATATGTTTTTGCCTGCACTGGTACAATCCATTCGTATGGTTTTTTTTACCGGTGTACTCATATTCTGCGGAATGTTTATGCGATTATAAAGTAATTCAGCGATTTTCCTCTCATACAGAACGAAAAGAGTACGCCACTCTATTATTAAATATCGCTTCCACAGAATTCAACCTTTCCAAAGATTTGGAAAAATAACTTTTCTGCTTACAAAAAAATAAGTAAAAAGGAGATTAATTGTATAATTATGAAACACTACAGGCGTGAGCAAAAAAATAATGTTATATGGTGCTCTATCACTTTTATGCCTTATAATTTTACCGCTAACCACCTATGCCTATACTCCTCTGGAACAAACCTCAACATTTTCTCCGGACGAATATTCAAAGTCAACGGAAGAAATCATAACACTTATCGATGAAACACCTTCTAACTATGCTGACCCATATGACCAACTGGTTGACTTTCATCTTCAAACGAATGTATTATTCTTGAAGATGGATCCGTGCTTGATAGTGCTGTTCCGAATTCATCGGGAGAGTCACGTGTCAGTTGCTCACATACATATGAAAATGGATATGTTTACTTCCACACAGTAAATAAAAATGGAGGCTGTACTATTACCCGCTATTCCGCAAAAATATGTACAAAATGCAAACACAAAAAAAATATGATAAAAATATCTACAGCAACATATGTGAAATGTACACACTAATTAATTTTGTCATTGCATAAATAACGCAAAGGGGCTGTCGGTTAATACCACAACATTTCGCCCTCTCTTCGAAAATTGAAAAGATCCTCTGTAAGGAACTGACTTTTTCGCCGTTCTCCTTACAAAGGATCTTTTTTCGAAAAGTTAAATTTAGTTTCTATTCTTCTCTCTGTACTTTCCTGTCCTCTTTCCGCATATATTTACAAAGAACAATCCTTCCCGGAGCTTTGTATGCGTATCCTGCTTTTTCTTTCTGATCTGATGATCCCACTCCTCTTTTTCTACATCATCGGCTTCGGTCTTCTGATGAAAAAGGACATCTACAACGACTTCGTCACCGGTGCTTTCGACGGTTTGAAAACAGTGGTAAAAATCATGCCACGTTATCGGCTGATGACCGGTGTGGGGATCCTGCGTGCCTCCGGCTTCCTGGATGCCCTCGCATCCCTCCTCGAAAACCTCCTGAAACCCACCGGCTTCCCCTCTGCCCTGGTTCCCCTCTCCATCGTAAAAATGTTCTCCTCAAGCGCCGCCCACCAGTCTCCTCCTCGACCTCTACAAACAATACGGCCCCGACTCCACCATCGGCCTGACCGCCTCCCTCATCCTCAGCAGCACCGAAACCATCTTCTACACACTCAGCGTCTACTACATAGCCGCCAAAGTCCAAAAACCAGATACACCCTCCCCGGCGCCCTCCTGGCCACTTTCTCCGGCATCATCGCCAGCACCATCATAGCAAACCTTATGTAAACCCCCACCCATCTGCTTTCTTACCTGGTACATCATTCCATAAATAACTGTATCATTCACACAGGGTATGGATTCGAGTGTGCAGTTCAAAAAGCGTATTTTCCCATACCAGCCAACCCCTCCGCTCTCAACCACTATCTCCCCACGCAAAAACAGCGGCAGACTCCTGGCTTCCTGGTCTGGCAACACTTGTGGGCGCTTAGGCAAGCTTTGAGATCCGACGCCTACGCAGACTTTCGCGCGGGTCAGCCGACCCGTGTGAATATAGTCGCAGTTAGCGGCTAGCTCAAAAGTTGCCCTGCCCACGTTACCAGACCAGCAAGCAGTCGCCTGCCGCGTCCGTCTTATTCCAACCTACTTAACTCTCTTCTCAATCTCCCGATTCACTCTCTTCCTCATCTCCACTAGATAAGCAATACTTCTCGGATAAGACTCAAACTCTACCTTCTCTCCGCCTTCCGGTTCAATACACTTCATAACCACATCTCTTCCTGCAAGTTCTTCCAGATAATTCATGGCACAAAGATCACTCATTGCCTCATCCATCAGCATGATACGCAGAGATTCTTCCGGCTCTTTGTCAGCTCCCGGATATACCAAAAAAAGGATCTCCTGACGGAAATGCCCCTGCTGCATCCGTACAGCGATATGGTCGATCGGGAAGATGGAATGTTCTGCATTGTAGAAGTTGTAGCCCCAGTGCAGGAATCCATCCAGTTGGTATTTGTACATCTGCGTACCCAGAATTCTGGTACGGTAACCCGGCTGTACGATGAAACGGTTTGTTACATCCACGTACTGTCCGGTGCAATAATATCCCCACAGCTTTTCCGGACGTTTCTCCAGGAATGGCTGAATATGGTTGACTGCGCATACCGGCTGAGATACCAGACCTTTTTCATAGAATTCGTAATCGGACAGCGCATCCATCATCTGATAACCTTCCAGATCTTTTTCCACAACTTCTTTGGCTGCTTTATAAGAATCAAACTGCTCCCGGGAAGGCTCGTCAGAAATATGAAAATATGCCACCTCAGAGATCCCCAGTTTCTCCAGTTCCGGTTTCAGTGCTGCCAGGAACTGATGCAGGAACTCACTGTATTCTTTTCCTGCTGCTTCTGTGTCCCATCCAAACAGCTGCACCAGTTCCCCATCTTTCTCACCCATAACCTTCGGAGCCATCGTTGCTCCCCACTGGCTGAACAGATGAGAAATCTCATAATATTTGATACCACAGCGTTTACACATATCTACCCATCGCTCGAACTTATCGAAACCGAAGGTATATCCGTTCTCTGTTACATGTACATCTACCAGCTGTACGGTACGTCTCTCTCCACCGATTGCTGTATCCAGAGGAGGAGTAAATACCGGCGTCAGCAACATGTTACATTTTCTTTTTACGGCTGTGCGTACAAAATTTTCCACGATCTTCCAGTATTCCTCACTGAACACTTCCACGCCGTAATAATTTGCCAGACAATCCGAATGAAACCACTCTGTGTGTGGTACTGCCAGCTCCGGAAGTTCTGCATCTACTACATGAATCAACTCTATCGAACTGCCCAGAACTTCTCCTTCCACTACCATATCCACTTTTATGGTATGGTCTCCGGCAGCGAGTCCTGTGGTGTCCACATCGATCCAAAGACTCTTCCACTGTCCGCTGATCAGTTCCACACCCCACGGCTGGATCTCACTCAGCAGATCCGGATACAGACCCGGTTTGGTGGTCAGATAATCCTCATCTGCCACCATATGTGCCGGATATTCACAGGGAACCAGGCGGACACTTCTCACACGTACCTGCTCTTTGTCATCGGCCGTCACCTGCACCTGTGCTCTTCCTTTTCTCTCACCACCCCAGTAATAAGCCATCTGGAAAGATACCGTCTCTTTTTTTCAGTGCGGTGATCACATCTTCCATTCCCTCTCCACTCGGCTCCTGATCCGGGAACACTTTTTCCAGCGAAGTAATTTTTTTTAACTTTTAACAGTTCCATAGCTACCCCCTTATACATTTTTAATTTTTTAACCTTTTATACCACTCAGCGCAATACCTTCCACGAACTGTTTCTGTAAGAACACATACATGATGAACGGGAACAGGAAAGATACTGTTGCACCTGCCATGATCAGACCATAGTTTGTCTGGTACTGTGTTTTTAACAGAGACAATGCTACCGTCAGGGTATACATATCGGAATTGGATGTGGATACCAACGGCCACAGGAAATCATTCCAGGAAGTTACAAAGGTAAATACAACCAGTGAAATCAGTACGGGTTTGATCAGCGGAATAACGATCTGAATGAAGATCCGGTACTCCGGGCATCCGTCTACTTTCGCAGCTTCCAGCAGTTCATCCGGTACCGTATCCATAAACTGACGGATCAGGAATACACCGAATGCATTCAAAATGACAACAATCAGAGCAAAATATGTATTGGTCAGTCCCGCTTTGTTCATCATGATGAATACCGGAATCATCGTTACCTGTCCCGGAATCATCAGGTCAGCAGATACATACGGAAAATCATCTTGCTGCCCGGAAATTTTTTCTTCGCAAATCCATAGGCTGCCATGGATGCAATAATACAGTTAAACAGACAGGAACAGAATACAACGATCACACTGTTTGTCAGTGCTCTGATAAATCCTGTCTTTTTCAGTACGTAGTTAAAGTTTGTAAAATCTCCAAAGTTAATATCACTCCAGTGTAACATCAGCGTGGTAGACTGGGTGAATGACATGATTACCATGTAGATAAAAGGTGCGATACAGATAGCTGCAAAGACTAACAAAATCAATAATCCAAGAATGGAAAAGACGGTCCATTTCTGTTTTTTCTTCATGTCTATTTCGCCTCCTTTTTCTCTTTAAAGACAGATCTTCCACTACATTGATGATAATAATCATAAGTAACAGGAACATGGCCATTGCACATGCATATCCCATTTTGTACTGTTTAAACGCTGCATTATAGATACCCATAACCAGAGTGACACTGGAATGACCAGGGCCTCCACCTGTCATCAGGTAAGCCAGGTCGAATACCTGGAAGGACCAGATAATACCAAGGGTAACTACCAGATACGTGATCGGTTTTAATACCGGGAGCGTGATCTTGGTAAACTGCTGCAGCGGTGTCGCTCCATCCACTCTTGCCGCCTCATACAGATCTTTCTGGATTCCCATGATACCTGCATAATAGATAACCAGGAAATATCCTACGTTTTTCCATACTGCAACAATACAGATACTTAACAGAGAAGTTTGGTACTACCCAGCCAGTTAACAGAAGAAATATGGAAGAAATTCAGAATGTTATTCAGAAAACCACCATCTGTATTCAGGATGATTCTCCATACTGTACCTGCGGTAACTGCAGATGCGATAACCGGAATAAACATAACACTTCGTAAGAATTCACCTTTTTTATTCTGTATCTTTGCTGCCAGAAAAGCTGCAAATGCCAGTGCCAGAATCGTCTGTACCGGAACAGTCATAACCACATACAGCAGAGTATTTTTTGCTGCATCTGTCACATAACTGTCTTTAAACATTTTGATATAATTATCAATCCTACAAATTTCGGCGAATTCATAATATTATATCTGTAAAACTGAAATAGCCGGACATGAAATCGGAATAATACAAAAAATCAAAATCAATAACAAAAACTCGGGAGAATATAAATAACTCCCTGTACTGCTTCTTTTGTTTTTCTTGACATGTCATTTCTCCTTTTTATCTTGTTTGCCCCATTGTGAAACGAGAGGGACGGTACACCGGTTACTCCTATGCACCATCCCCCTCTTATTACTAACCTTCTCTAACTAAATTTCCATCTGATTATTTCAGATTGGAGTCATAGTATTCTGTTGTGTTTTTCAGAACTTCTTCCGGAGTCAGTTCACCAAGCATCATAGACTGCATATTCTTATACAGGGTATCATACATGGAACTTGCGCCTTTGAATACCGGCAGTGACTGGAACTTGTCTGTCTGATTTGTGAACAGATCGGCAAATTTCTCATCTCCGCTGTAGGTATCGTCTGCAGTGATCGGCGGCTGCTCAGATACTCTTTCATGGAAATCTGCCATTACATCTTTGCTGGTCACATATTTCATAAGTTTGATGGCAAGATCTTTGTTTTTGCATTTGTTAAACAGTACCAGACTATCTGATGCTACAAATGTCTTTGTATTTTCCGGACCGGACAGAATAGAGTAATCCCAGTTGATTCCATCTACTTTTGCCAAGTTGCTGGATGCTGCGACTGTCATAGCAGCTTCACCATTCTTGAATGGTTCCAGAGAGTCATCTGTAGAAGTACTTGTTTCTGGAATCAGGCCTTCTTCTTTCATATCTGCAAGGAACTGTGTCGCTTTCAGACCGGCCTCAGAATCGATGGTCAGATTACCGTCTTCATCAACAATCTGTGCACCAGCTCCCCAGAAATATGGCCAGTATACTTCGTTCAGTGCTCCATAATGGGTACTTCCCCAGGTCGCACTCAGCGGTGCAACATCCGGATTACTTGCTTTTACTGCTTCGCATGCCGCTTTCAGTTCATCCAGTTGGTCGGAACGGCATCCACACCCGCTTCTTTCAGGATATCCATGTTTGCTGCCAGAAGTCTCGGATTACCAACAACTACAGGCAGTGCATACTGTCCATCCTGGATATTTCCCAGATCGTAGTACAGGTAATTTGCTTTTTCATCATCTGTAAAGTATTCATCGATGTCTGCCAAGGCACCCATATCGATATAGTCATAGAACATTTCCATGTACAGATATCCTACATCCGGTCCGTCGTTGGAATTTACACCGGTCAGATATTTTTCTTCATAATTATCCCACGGAATAATCTCTACGTTTACTTCACAATTATTCTCTTTCTCAAACGCATCCATCTTTTCGTTCCAGAATTCTTCGTCTGTCACTTCTCCGTCCGCAGATGCAAAGGTCGGGAACCAAAAAGTCAGTTTATCTTTTCCGCCTGAGGAAGAGGAAGATGAATCACTGCTTCCTGAACTTCCACCACAGCCTGCCAGCATACCGGCTGTCATAGTTGCTGCCAATAAACACGCTATCACTTTTTTCTTATTCATATTTTTCCTCCTTCGTTCTTTTTCACAATCGTCTGTGATTTTTTTCCTTTCTTTTAACAAAATTATATCTTCTTTGTCGTACAGAAGCTATATAGAATCGTCCAGTTTTCACATAAAATTGTCCTTAGGAATCCAAAAAACAGCACAATTAACCAATAGCCCTCTTTTTTCATAAGTGAAATGTTCTTTGCAACTTCCCGTATAAAAAGAAAGGCCACAGTACCTGTGACCTCTTTGTCTGTATTATTTTATACGATTCCTGCTTTTTTGTCAATCCTGTGCCGTTTGTATGCAGCAGATTGCCTGGGATGAAATGCCCTGCAGTGTACCGGTAAATCCAAGTCCCTCTTCTGTGGTTGCTTTGATATTGACCTGGTCTTCGGAAAGTTCCAGTGCATCTGCCACATTTTGATCATCTGATCGATGTGAGGCAGTAACTTCGGTTTCTGTGCAATGATCGTGGCATCAATATTTACAATCTGATAGCCCTTTTCTTTTAATAAAGCTCCCACTTTCTGCAATAACAGGATACTTGAGATTCCTTTATACTGCGGATCTGTATCCGGGAAATGTCTTCCGATATCCCGGAGTGCAGCTGCACCCAGAAGTGCATCCATGATCGCATGAACAACCACATCCGCATCCGAGTGTCCCAGAAGTCCCAGCTCCCACGGTATCTTCACACCGCCAAGGATCAGGTCCCGTCCTTCCGTCAGTTTATGTACATCATATTCCCATTCCTACCCGTACCATATTTTTTCCTTCTCTTTCTTTTTCCGTATCTGTTCAGTACTTTTACTATTACCGTCATTTCAACTTACTTTCTTCTTATTATTTATATAGCCTTTATCCGAATTGTATTCTCTGTCTGTCATGATACCTTATTTTTCCCTGCTTTGCAACAGGGCACTCCAGGTCTTTTTCCCTACAATGCCATCTGCCGGCAGTCCTTTGG
>ENA-OQAZ01000740-OQAZ01000740.1-human-gut-metagenome-genome-assembly--contig:-NODE-740-length-17583-cov-2.394993_pt1 | contig 17583 bp, 20 predicted proteins | sample MGYA00242737_ERZ504531 | MGnify/ENA primary metagenome ERZ504531 (study PRJEB26092, sample SAMD00036244) | human gut metagenome | host: Homo sapiens | study: EMG produced TPA metagenomics assembly of... | reverse complement strand
ATGCCGTGCTTCCAACTATATCGGATTTATCCGCCGTGCTCTTAAAAAAGCCGGTTACGGACATATCCCTGTTATTTCAATCAACTTAAGCGGGCTTGAAAGCAATCCTGGATTCAAGATCACCCTTCCACTTGTACTGAAAGGTGTGTATGGTCTGATATTTGGTGATCTCTTCATGCGCTGCCTGTACCGTGTCCGCCCATATGAAGCTGTTCCAGCTCTGCCAATACCATGCATAAGAAATGGGAAAAGACAGTTATCAAATTTATCAAGAAAGGTTATCCAAGCAGACACGAGTTTAAGCGTCTCTGCCGCCAGATCGTAGAAGATTTTGATTCTCTTCCATTAAAAGATGTCAAAAAGCCACGTGTCGGAGTTGTCGGAGAAATCCTTGTTAAATTCCTTCCAGCTGCCAATAACTACCTGGTAGATCTTCTTGAACAGGAAGGTGCCGAAGCCGTGGTTCCGGATCTGACCGACTTCCTGCTCTACTGCTTCTACAATACAAACTTTAAAGCAGAACATCTCGGCATGAAGAAATCAACCGCCGCATGGGTAATCTCGGAATCAAGGCTCTGGAATGGTTCCGCAAGCCTGCCGTTGATGCACTAAAAGCAAGTAAACGCTTCGATCCACCATCACATATTGAACACCTGGCTTCGATGGCAAAAGAAATTGTTTCTCTTGGAAACCAGACCGGTGAAGGATGGTCCTTACCGGAGAAATGCTGGAGCTGATCCACAGCGGTGCACCAAACATTGTCTGCACACAGCCTTTCGCCTGTCTGCCAAACCACGTAGTCGGAAAAGGTGTTATTAAAGAACTGCGCCGCCGTCATCCGGAATCCAACATCGTTGCAATCGATTATGATCCGGGAGCAAGCGAAGTAAACCAGCTGAACCGCATCAAACTGATGCTTTCGACTGCGCAGAAGAAGATGTAGAATTTTAGGATATGTAAAATATATTTGGTTGCAATAAGACGACCAGAGGAAACAAAGTACTCCCTCACATTCAGTTGCACTAACCACTTCGTTCAAGCCTCTTAAGGCAGGAATCGTGTTCAGCAAAGGCTTCCACGATTCCTGAGTCTTGAACTCCGTAGTGCAAATTCATGTGAGGGAGTACTTTGTTTCCTCTGGTCTGTATATTGGTAACTTTGTTTTACATATGCGAAAGTTTTTTGGGTGGTGAGGACTAGGATTTAGGGAATTGCAGTCGGAAGGGAAGATTAGTGTAATATCTTTCTTTACAGTTTTTTCTCTCCGAATTCAGCACCGTCATTTTTACCAGTACAGTTAAACGGTCGATTTTACAAAAGAAAGTCCTGCAATTCACTTTTGTGCAATGGAGATGAGACTCAGAAATCATGGAAGCCTTTGCTGAACATGATTTCCGCTCTAAGAGGCTCATCGGAATGGTTTGCACAATGGAATTGGAGGACTTTCTTTTGTAAAATCGACCACACAACCTTTATTTAAAAAAAACAGCGGACTCCCTTTCGGGAAAGTCCACTGTTTCTCACATATATTAAGCTTCTTCGACTTCTACTTTTTCGCCAAGAATTTTATCAATACTTACCAGTTTTACGCTGAGTACGAATACCTGTGCTGCAACTTCCAGTTCTTCTGGTGTCGGGAAGGACGGTGCAATTCGGATATTGCTGTCTTTTGGATCCTTCCGTATGGGAAGGTTGCTCCCGCTTTTGTCATGATCAGTCCGGCTTCTTTTGCTTTTGCTACGATTGCTTTGGCACATCCATCCAACGCATCAAAGGAAATGAAGTATCCTCCTCGCGGTGCTATCCAGGAACCAATCTCAAGTCCGCCAAGCTCACTTTCCAGTACACTTAATACGGTGTCAAATTTCGGTCTTAAGATATCTGCATGTTTCTTCATATGCTGAACCATTCCATGGATATCACCGAAGAAACGCGCATGTCTGAGCTGGTTTAATTTATCATGACCGATGGTCTGTACGGACATCATCTTGCGGATTTCCGCAAGGTTTTCATCGGATGCTGCAATTGCTGCAATACCAGAACCCGGGAAGCTGATCTTGGAAGTAGAACCGAATTTGTAAACCATGTTCGGATGTCCTTCTTTTTTACATTCCATCAAAATCTCGATCAGATAATCCTGTTTATCCTCATACAAATGATGGATTCCATATGCATTATCCCAGAAAATACGGAAATCTTCTGCCGCTGGATTTAATTTTGCAAAACGGTGTACAGTTTCATCAGAATAAGTGATTCCCTGTGGGTTAGAATATTTCGGTACACACCAGATACCTTTTACAGCCGGATCATTCTCCACATACTGCTCTACCAGATCCATATCCGGTCCATCCGACGTCATTGGAATATTGATCATCTCAATTCCAAAATGTTCGGTGATTGCAAAATGTCTGTCATATCCAGGTACCGGGCACAGGAATTTTATCTTGTCAAGCTTTGCCCAAGGGGTGCTTCCCATGATACCATGTGTCATCGCTCTTGCAACAGTATCATACATTACGTTCAGGCTGGAGTTACCAAAGATAATAATATTGTCCTTCGGTACTTCCATCATATCAGAAAGAAGCTGTTTTGCTTCTTTGATTCCATCGATCACTCCATAGTTACGGCAATCTACTCCTTCTTCGCAGACAAGATCTGATGTGCTCTTAAGTACATCCATCATCCCCATAGAAAGATCAAGCTGTGCTTTGGACGGTTTACCTCTGGACATATCCAGTTTCAGACCTTTTCCTTTAACATCTTCAAATTCTTTTTCCAGTCTGCTCTTTAATTCAAGCAGTTCTTCTCTACTCATATCTCTATATGCAGTCATCTTGAAAACCTCCCATAATCATCAACTAATCATTGTGTGTTTCCTGCCGTACTTTATACTTCCGAAATCTGCCATCTGCAGTTTCTTTCAGCTGTTTTGACAACATCAAAACTCACTACAAGTAGTAAGTATATAGGAAAAATGATTTTTCGTCAACCAATTCTTGCATATAAATATGATATATCGTGATTTTTGTTGATTTAAATGTGATTTTTTGAATTTTTGTTTTTCATTTCATGCATTTTCCCATTTCAATGCTTTTCAAAAAGAGTAGATCAGATTTATATGCAGCATATTTTCTTTTCTCCTGCAGTATGTTTTGCTCTTCTGATAATCGAGTAGGCTGACTCCTACTCGATTCGTATACTTTGTACACTATCTCGCTTAACAGCCAGGTGATGTACATTCGCCAAGTACAGATTCTTGTGCAAGCACAAATCTGTACTTGGCTCATCGTATACACAAAACACCCGGAACCATTTTCATGATTCCGGGCAAATATATTTACTATTTTACTAATAATGATTTTCCAGTCATATCTGCTGGCTGCTGCATTCCCATCAGCTCGATCAGCGTCGGAGCGATGTCTGCAAGGCATCCGCCTTCGCGAAGCTATATGCAGGATCTGCATTTACAAGAATGAACGGAACCGGATTGGTTGTATGAGCGGTAAATGGTTCTCCTGTCTCTTCATCGATCAGCTGTTCTGCATTTCCATGGTCAGCACAGATAAACATCTGTCCGCCTACTTCCTTCACTGCATCAACTGCTTTTCCTACGCATTCGTCAACTGCTTCAATTGCTTTGATCACAGCAGCTTCTACACCGGTATGACCAACCATATCCGGGTTTGCAAAGTTGATTACGATCACATCGTACTTATCAGCTTGATTGCATCTACAAGCTTGTCACATACTTCATATGCGCTCATTTCCGGCTTCAAGTCGTAAGTTGCAACCTTTGGAGATTTGACAAGGATTCTGTCCTCGCCTTTGTTCGGTTCTTCTACTCCGCCGTTGAAGAAGAACGTAACATGTGCATATTTTTCTGTCTCAGCGATTCTTGCCTGTGTCATGTTGTTTGCTGCAAGGAATTCGCCAAAGGTATTGGTAATACCTTCTTTTACAAATGCAACGGTCTTGTTCGGGATTGTCTCATCATACTCTGTAAAGCATACATAAGTCGTCTTGGCCCGTTCTCCTCTGTCAAATCCGTTAAAGTCATCTGCACAGAATGTTCTGGTGATTTCTCTTGCACGGTCTGGACGGAAATTGAAGAAGATCACAGAATCTCCATCTTTTACAGTTGCTACCGGTGCACCGTCTTTTGTTACTACAAATGGTACTACGAATTCGTCAGTTACTTCTTTGTCGTAAGAAGCCTGGATTCCTTCTGTTGCAGATGCTGCTGTGTCACCTTCGCCGCGTGTAAGTGCTGCGTATGCCTTTTCTACACGGTCCCAGCGGTTGTCACGGTCCATTGCATAGTAACGTCCGGAAACACTTGCAACTTCACCCACACCGATTTCTTTCATCTTTGCTTCTAACTGTTCAACATATTCTTTTCCAGATGCCGGAGGTGTATCACGTCCGTCAAGGAAGCAATGAACATATACTTTGTCCAGGCCCTGTCTCTTTGCAAGCTCCAAAAGTCCATAAATATGTGTAATGTGGCTGTGTACACCGCCATCAGATACAAGTCCCATCAGATGAAGAGCTGTACCGTTCTTCTTCGCATTTTCACAGGCTGTAAGAAGTGCCTTATTTTCAAAGAAATCGCCATCAGCGATTGCTTTTGTGATCTTGGTGAGCTCCTGGTAAATGATACGTCCTGCCCCCATATTCATATGACCTACTTCCGAGTTACCCATCTGACCGTCCGGAAGTCCTACAGCAAGTCCGCTTGCATTTCCTTTTACAAACGGATATTCAGCCATTAATTTATCCATAACCGGTGTGTTTGCCTCTGCAATACCGTTGCCTTTCTTTTCATCTCTCAGACCGTAACCGTCTAAGATCATCAAACTGTTGGTTTTTTACTCATCGTCTTACACTCCTTCATTTTGTCTTAAAGCGTTTGATTTCTCTTTCAGTTAAATATTGTACATGATTTTATATATGCTTGCAAGCACTTGTTAAAACTTTGACAGTCGAAAAACGCAGGCATTTCTGCCTGCGCCTTGGTATAATTGACTATTTCCAGTTTACAATCTTACCAAAATCCGGTTTTAAAGAAGCACCACCTACAAGTCCACCATCGATATCCGGCTGAGCGAATAATTCCGGTGCTGTAGCTGCATTTACAGATCCGCCGTACTGAATACGGATTGCTTCTGCTGTAGCTTCATCATAAACTTCAGCGATACATTCACGGATAGCTTTGCAAACCTCCTGAGCCTGCTCTGTTGTAGCTGTCTTACCGGTTCCGATTGCCAGATTGGCTCATAAGCGATAACTGCTGTCTTAGCCTGATCTGCTGTTACATTCTGGAATCCAACTTTAACCTGCTGACGGATGAAGTCCATTGTCACACCCTGTTCACGCTGTTCAAGAGTTTCTCCACAGCACATGATCGGTGTAAGTCCGTGTTCAAATGCTTTCAGCATCTTTTTGTTCACAGTCTCGTTTGTCTCTGCGAAGTATTCTCTTCTTTCAGAGTGTCCGAGAACAACATATTTAACACCAGCATCTGTAAGCATGTTCGGAGAGATTTCTCCTGTGTATGCACCTTTTTCTTCAAAGTACATATTCTCTGCTCCAACCTGGATGTTGCTTCCTTTTGCAGCTTCTACAACCGGAATGATATCGATTGCCGGTACGCAGAATACCACGTCAGCCTCTTCTGTCACAACCAGAGATTTGAGTGTATTCACAAGCTCTACTGCCTCTGAAGGTGTCATATTCATTTTCCAGTTACCTGCAATAATTTTCTTTCTTGCCATTGCAATAATCTCCCTTATTTTATCTTAATTACAGACGCTGCTTATTTATCGTTAGCAGCTGCTACACCTGGCAGTTCCTTACCTTCAAGGAATTCAAGGGAAGCTCCGCCACCCGTAGAGATGTGAGTCATCTTGTCGCCGTATCCGAGCTGGTTAACTGCTGCTGCCGAATCACCACCACCGATGATTGTTACTGCATCTGTCTCAGCAAGTGCTTTTGCGACTTCTTCTGTTCCTTTTGCAAAGTTCGGCATCTCGAATGCACCCATAGGTCCGTTCCATACAACTGTCTTTGCATCTTTTACAGCATCAGCATAGATCTTGATTGTCTCTGGTCCGATGTCAAGTCCTTCCCATCCTTCCGGAATTTCGCCAGCTTTAACAACTTTGATATTTGCATCATTTGAAAATCATCTGCAATTACGTTGTCTACCGGAAGAAGGAGTTTTACGCCTTTGTCTTTAGCTTTCTGAATCATGTTCAGTGCATATTCACAGTAATCTTCTTCAAGAAGAGATTTTCCAACGGTTCCGCCCTGTGCTTTGCTGAATGTATAAGACATACCTCCACCAATGATCAGGGTGTCTACTTTATCGATCAGGTTTTCGATTACAGAAATCTTGCTTGAAACTTTAGCTCCACCAAGGATTGCAACGAACGGTCTTTCCGGATTGTTACTGCATTTCCAAGGAAATCGATTTCTTTCTGCATAAGATATCCTACAACTGCTGTATCAACATATTTGGTAACACCAACGTTAGAGCAGTGTGCACGATGAGCTGTTCCGAATGCATCGTTTACGAATACATCACAAAGAGAAGCGAGTTCCTTAGAAAATTCATCTCCGTTCTTTGTTTCTTCTGCTCTGTAACGTGTATTTTCAAGAAGGATTACCTCTCCATCTTTCATAGCTTCAACTGCTGCTTTTGCATTTGGTCCTACTACTTCAGGATCTGCTGCGAATTTTACTTCCTGTCCGAGAAGTTCTGAAAGTCTTACTGCAACCGGTGCAAGAGAAAGCTCCGGTTTCGGTTCTCCCTTCGGTTTACCAAGATGTGAGCAGAGGATTACTTTTCCTCCGTCAGCGATCAGTTTCTTGATTGTAGGAAGAGCTGCAACAAGACGGTTCTCGTCTGTGATCTTTCCATCGATCAGCGGTACGTTAAAATCGCATCTTACAAGGACTTTTTTCCCTTTTACATTGATATCATCTACAGATTTTTTGTTAAGCATAATCCTGCCTCCTGTTTACATTTCGTTTAAATGGAATGTGCCGGGCACATTTCCGTGCTGAGCGCAGTTGCTTGCGACAATCTGCGTTTTCACACGAATACACATCTTGGGCACATAGTGCCTTTTATTTAGCAGGAAGCTCCATCAGAATTTCCTGTTAAATAAAAGAGCCCGGTCCATGTAGACCGGACCCTTGCTTGAGTCTAACTCTGGAATATTCCAGTAAGAATCAATTCAGCCTGTCCAAACAAACGTTACGGATTAAAGTAATGTTCCGAAGTGTTTGATTGTTCTTACCATCTGGCTTGTGTAAGAGTTTTCATTGTCATACCAAGAAACAACCTGTACTTCTGTTGTTCCGTTGTCAAGCGGAAGTACCATTGTCTGAGTAGAATCGAAGAGAGAACCAAATCTCATTCCTACGATATCGCTAGAAACGATCTGATCTTCGTTGTATCCGAATGATTCGTTAGAAGCTGCTTTCATAGCTGCGTTGATCTGTTCTACAGTAACTTCACCTTCAACTACTGCTGTAAGGATTGTTGTAGATCCTGTAGGGGTTGGTACACGCTGTGCAGATCCGATAAGTTTTCCGTTAAGTTCCGGAATAACAAGTCCGATTGCTTTAGCTGCTCCTGTGCTGTTAGGAACGATGTTTACTGCTGCTGCACGAGATCTTCTCAGATCACCTTTTCTCTGTGGTCCGTCAAGAGTCATCTGATCACCTGTGTAAGCATGGATTGTGCACATGATACCAGATTTGATCGGTACAAGATCATTAAGAGCCTTAGCCATTGGTGCAAGACAGTTTGTTGTACAAGAAGCTGCAGAAATGATTGCGTCATCTTTTGTAAGCTGTGTATGGTTTACATTGTAAACGATTGTAGGAAGGTCATTTCCTGCCGGTGCAGAAATGATAACGTGTTTAGCACCTGCATCGATATGTGCCTGAGCTTTTGCTTTAGATGTGTAGAATCCTGTACATTCAAGAACTACATCTACTCCGATTTCTCCCCATGGAAGTTCAGCTGCATTAGCTTTAGCGTAGATTTTGATTTCTTTTCCGTCTACTGTGATGGAGTCTTCTCCAGCAGATACTTTATCAGCTAATTCATATTTTCCCTGTGTTGAATCATATTTTAATAAGTGAGCCAGCATCTTAGGAGATGTAAGGTCGTTGATTGCTACGATCTCAAATCCCTCTGCTCCAAACATCTGTCTGAATGCAAGACGTCCAATACGTCCAAATCCATTGATTGCTACTTTTACTGCCATGATTTAGTCCTCCTAAAGATAAATTGTATTACTGTATATAACAGTTACATTTTTCTTGATAAATCTTATCATTGTTTAAGATTTATCAACTGTAATTTATTGTACTAAATTCAGAACAAAAATTCAATCCCCTTTTTTTCACTTTATTTTTCTGAAAACCGGGGCCCTTTTTATGAATTCTGCATAATATTTAAAACCACATGCTTCGAGAATATTGTCAACTATGTTAAAATCATACCCTACATGCTCTGGTTTATGTGCATCTGCGCCGACGGTGATGATCTCTCCCCCCAGCTTTTTGTATCTTTTTAACACATCCGGATGCGGGTGTGCAAAAGGAAGGCCATACTTCAGTCCTGCCGTATTGACTTCCAGCCCTTTTCCGTGTTCAATAAGATACCGCAGGATTTCATCTATTTCATCCGCAAATCTGCCGTAAGAATATTCCTGTTCCCGATGTTTTCCATAACGTACCACATAATCCAGATGTCCGAGCACATCAAAATCCGCTACAGCCCTGATATCGGCTATTGTCTCCCGAAGTGCCATCCGGTAGGCCTCTTCATCCGAAATTCCCTCAAAGAACTCGGGATAATAAGGATCCTTCCCATCAACCACATGCATGGATCCGATCACAAAATCATACGGATTTGCCGCGGTAAATGCTTTTGCTTTCTTCGCAAGGTGTGGCTGAAGTCCAAACTCCACACCGATCCGGATATCCAGCTTCTCTTTATACTTTTCCTTCAGTGCTCCAAGCTCTTTAAAATAGGTTTCCGGATCAAACACAAATTCAATATCATCACAAAAATAATCAATATCTTCATGATCCGTAAAACAGATTGCTTCCAGTCCTTTATCGATTGCTGCAAGAACCATATCTTCCGGTTTTGCCTCTGAATCTCCGGAAAAATAAGTGTGCATATGGCAGTCCGCTCTCATATTTTGCCCTCCTTGTCATTCTTCATGTGTAAATCCACCCGGCTTTCCCGCAAATCATTTGTTGGATTGCAGTACGGTCCCAATATACCAAAAACAGAACAATTCTGAGCTATCCCAGAATTGTTCCGCCTCCAAGTACATAATCTCCATCATACAGTACCAGTGCCTGCCCCGGTGTAACCGCTCTCTGCGGTGTCTCAAAGATGCACTCTATCTCATCTTCTCCCGTTTTGCGGACTGTGCACCAGTCCCCTTTATGGTTGTATCTGATTTTGGCAAATACGCGCATCTCACCTTCCAGATCCTCTACTGTCATAAAGTTTAGCTTATTTGCACGGACACGCGTCGTCATCAGATCTTCATTCGTCCCTATCACAACTTCATTCGTATCCGGACGGATCTCAAGCACGAATGCCGGATACCCAAGAGAAAGTCCAAGTCCTTTTCTCTGTCCGATCGTATAGTGGATGATTCCTTTATGCCGTCCCAGGATCTTTCCATCCGGTGTTACAAAATTACCTTCCGGGATTTTCTGGTTACTTTCTTCTTCAATAAAAGATGCATAATCGTCATCAGATACAAAACAGATATCCTGACTGTCCGGTTTGTTCGCAATCTGCAATCCGATCTCTTTTGCGATCTCGCGGATCTGGTCTTTTTCGTATTCACCGACAGGCATCAGCGTTCTTCTCAGCTGATCCTGGGTAAGATTATAAAGCGCATAGGTCTGGTCTTTTGACCAGGTTGCCGAATGCCGGATCGCATAGCGTCCGTTCGGCAACTGTTCTACTCTCGCATAGTGACCTGTTGCAATATAGTCTGCTCCGATCTCCATGCTCCGCGTAAGAAGAGATTCCCATTTTACATAACGGTTACACGCAATGCACGGATTTGGTGTCCGGCCATGCAAATATTCATCCACAAAATAATCGATTACCTTCTCCTGAAAATCCTTCTTGAAATTCATCACATAATACGGAATGCCGATCTGTGCCGCAACTTTTCTGGCATCATCTACCGCGCTGAGTCCACAGCATCCGCCGTTTTCTTCCTGTATTTTCGATTCTTCGTCCTGCCAGATCTGCATCGTCACACCGATCACATCATACCCCTGTTCTTTCAGAAGATATGCCGCTACCGATGAGTCGACACCACCTGACATTCCGACTACCACTTTCTTTTTTGCCATTCTCTTTTCTCCTGCAGAAAATTCTAATACTCTTCCTCTTCTGCTTCTTCACCTTCACTGATATCGTTTTTCGGCTTCTGGAGTCCTTCGATCTTGATCCCGTGCTTCTCTGCATAATCCCACAGCGCTGCATGGATTGCCTCCTCTGCCAGTAAAGAACAGTGTACCTTAACCGGCGGCAGTCCGTCAAGTGCTTCCATAACGGCTTTGTTTGTTACCTGCATTGCTTCTGAAATATGTTTTCCCTTTACAAGTTCTGTTGCCATACTGCTTGTTGCAACAGCCGCGCCACATCCGAATGTCTTAAATTTTACATCATTAATAATTCCGTTATCATCAATATCAAGGTAGATTCTCATGATATCACCACATTTGGCGTTACCAACAGTACCCACTCCGCTTGCGTTCTCGATTTCTCCCATATTACGTGGATGCTGAAAATGATCCATTACTTTCTCTGTATACATTGTAAATTCCTCCTAAAGCTGTATTTTCTATCGAATTATTTATTCTGTTTTTTTGCAAAATCTTCATAAAGCGGTGACATTCCGCGTAAATCGCTTACGATTGTCTTAAGCTGATCTACTACATAATCAATGTCTTCTTTTGTGATCTCTTCATTCAGAGTCAGGCGCAGAGATCCATGCGCAATCTCGTGCGGCAGTCCGATTGCAAGAAGTACATGGGATGGATCAAGAGATCCGGATGTACATGCAGATCCACTGGATCCGCAAATTCCTGCCATATCAAGACGGATCAGCATAGATTCGCCCTCAATGAAACGGAAGCAGAAGTTTGCGTTATTTGGCAGACGGTCTGTCGGATGTCCGTTCAGCTTGGTGTACGGGATTTCTTCCATCACACGTTTAATCAGATAATCTCTCATCTCACGCTCTTTTGCTGTACGTTCTTCCATCGTAGCGATAGCACGTTTTGTTGCTGTACCGATTCCAACAATACCCGGAACATTTTCTGTACCTGCACGACGTTTTCTTTCCTGTGCCCCACCATGAACGAAGGAACGGATTTTCACGCCTTTTCTGATATAGAGGAATCCGATTCCTTTTGGTCCGTTCAGCTTGTGTCCGCTGGCACTTAACATATCAATATGACATTCATCTACATTGATCGGGACCTGTCCGAAAGCCTGTACGGCGTCTGTGTGGAACAGGATACCATGTTTGTGGGCGATCTCACCGATCTCTTTGATCGGTTCAATTGTTCCGATCTCGTTGTTTGCATACATTACAGAGATCAGGATGGTATCCGGGCGGATTGCTGCTTCCACATCTGCCGGATTTACTTTTCCGTATTCATCCACATCAAGATAAGTCACTTCAAACCCACGCTCTTCCAAATAAGCTGCTGTATGCAGGATCGCATGATGTTCGATCTTGGTTGTGATAATATGTTTTCCTTTATTCTGATAAGCCTCAGCGGTTGCTTTGAGTGCCCAGTTGTCAGACTCTGATCCGCCGGCTGTAAAATAAATTTCGTTGCTCTTTGCACCGAGTGCGTTTGCGATTCTTTCTCTCTGTTCTGCCACAACATCTTTGTTATGGGATGCGAAGCTGTAGATCGCAGAAGGATTGCCATACTGCTCTGTAAAATATGGCAGCATTGCTTCCAGAACTTCTGGTGCAGTTTTTGTTGTTGCTGCGTTATCCAAATAAATTAATTTACTCATCTTTTTGTCCTTCTTTCTTTATTTCTTTATTCATTTCCACAAGGGTATTTATCATAATACTGTCTACCGTCTGTGCCATGCTTTCATTGACTTTCTTCCAGACATATTTCGTGATACAGCTGCCCTGGATCTCGCAGCTGTCTTCCGAATGAAGCGCTGCACAAGTCGCAGGTTCCAAGTCTCCTTCAAGTGCTCTGAGTACATCACCAACAGAAACTTCCGCCGCATCCTTTGCCAGCCGATATCCTCCTCCCGCTCCACGGATACTCTTGACGAGACCTGCCTTTTTCAGCTTCGCCATGAGCTGTTCCAGATATCGTTCCGATATCTCCTGCCTGGCTGATATACTGCTGATGGAAACCGGTTCTTCTGCGCCATAACACGCAAGATCGATAAAGGCGCGTAAACCATAACGACCCTTCGTTGAGATCTTCAATCCATCACCTTCTCTTTATTTTTTATATCCCACTGTTTTACTAGGATTTCTTGCAAATTGAGGATATCACCTCTGTTATGTTCTGTCAAGGCTCTTTCTTGCATATATTTTAAAACAAAAATGCCTTTGGAGCTGCTATGTCACAAAAACATTTTCTCCTGAAAGGAACTTTTATCCTTACTGTAGTCGCATTCTCACCCGTGTAATGGGATTTTTTTACCGTATTTTTCTCAGCAGATCTTTCCCTGCAGAAGAAATCGGTCTGTATCAGCTGATTTTCCCTGTCTACACACTCGCTTATGCTGCAACTTCAGCAGGGATCGAGACGGCTCTGGCGCGCCTGGTTGCCGCCTCTTCTGCAAAAAAGCAGTCTGCAAAAGCTTATTCTTACCTGAAAGCAGCACTGCTTTGTTCTCTTTTTCTTTCCATCTGCTGTCTTTTTCTGTTGCAGAAAAATGCTGTTTTCCTCACCACAGTCATACTTGGTGATCCCCGATGCGCCTCTCTCATCTTCCTGATAGCATATGCACTTCCATTTGCAGCTCTGCACAGTTGCAGCTGTGGTTACTTTCTGGGGCTCAAGCAGATCCGGCTTCCTGCCTCTCCCAATTATTTGAACAGCTGGTCCGGATCTTTTTTGTTATCTTCCTCTATACAGCCGATGCTCATACCGCTTTTACACCATCTGTCGCAATTGCTGTCCTCGGAATTGTCGGTGGTGAAATTGCAGCCGCTTTTCTTTGCATCCATAAGCTCAGAACTGCCGGGCAACCTTTATCCCCACACCGGGAGCCGGCTCTTTCTGCTGTTCCTCCCCTGCTTTTTTCTGCCCTTCCACTGACCGCAAGTAGAGTCCTTCTGAATCTTTTTCAGAGTCTGGAAGCAATTTCTATTCCACTTGCCCTGCAAAAATATGGAATGAGTATCTCCGCTTCTCTTAGCACCTACGGAATTCTGACCGGAATTGCCCTTCCCTGCATTTTATTTCCATCTGCCCTCACCAATTCCATCTCCACAATGCTCCTCCCAGAAGTTGCCAGTATGCCGGATGCTCAGAAAAAGCATGCTCTTCCGCAGCTTTTACGGAAAGTTATTTTTTTCTGCCTGTTTCTTGGTTTTGCCTGCCTGCTATTTTTCTTTACCGCATCCGGCTTTATCAGCAGACGGATCTTTCATACACCAGAAGCCGGAAATTATATCTTAACACTAGCATTTATCTGTCCTTTTCTCTATAGTAACACCGCACTGATCAGTGTGTTAAATGGTCTGGATCTTGCCGGAAAAACTTTTCTGATCAATCTGTTCACCCTGGCAGTACGAATCTGTGGTGTTCTATTTCTGATTCCGCAGTTCGGGATTCTTGGCTATCTGTGGGCACTGCTTGCAAGCCAGCTTCTTACATTTGGCTGCTGCATGTTTCTCCTGATAAAACAAGGGCGATAAAAACGGTAGAAAGTCCTCTTTACCGACTTGTTCAGTAAGAGCTTTCTGCCATTTTCTATCACCTGACGCTAAAATGTGGCTGAACACATTCCTGCTATGTAAGAACCTTCACAAACCAACGGACAATCCCAGGGTTTAAATACACCTCAGACAAAATTCCCGCCACGATCATCATAACAGTAAATCCTGTTTTTGTTCCATTCCATTCACTTTGCGGATAACGATAATAATACCGGATCAATAGAAGATATGCCGGTACATAAAAAATATATTGCGGGAAAATACCGGCAATACACAGCAGCATTCCGCAAAAGGCCCATCCTTAAAACTGCCGCCACAGACAGTATCCCCGGCTGCAAAGCCTGTCCAAAGGAGGATTCCGGCTGCTGTCAGTCTGCGAAACCCCAGATTTGCCACACAGACCGCTAACGCCAGAGGCATCACTCTCCATCTGAGCAGGTACCATAGATAATCTTCATTTATGATTTTCACCTGTGTATACTGATTTAGAAAATATTCATGGAAAATTCCAGTCATCGTAACATAATTTTTCGCAATAAAATTAGCATATAAGATACCCGTTCCAAAACCGATCAGATATAGCATGGGCAGCTGATATTTCTTCCGATAAAATTCCACATTCCGGCCTCCAATAATTTCACATAGTTCATTATATGACCGGAGTTGTCAATTATGCGTTCACTTTATCTGTTATACTTTGCATCATAGGCAAGGATAGCGGCTACAGTCTTGGAATCTTCAATCTTTCCTTCAAAGATCATCTGCTTCAATTCTTCAACCGTATGTGCCTCTACATTCACAAATTCATTCTCATCCAGATGCTGATGGGTACGGATCAGGTTTCGTGCCACATAAACTTCGATTTTTTCGTTGCAAAGTGCTACAGTTGTTCGAAGCGTGATCAGCCATTCCAGATCATCACTGTGATATCCGGTCTCTTCTTCCAATTCTCTTGCCGAACAGTCTCGTCCCGGTTCATCCGCTTGGTCCAGCCCTCCTGCCGGAAGCTCCAGTGTAAAGCGGTCCAGTGCATTCCGGTACTGTCTTACCATCAGGAGTCTGCCGTCATCCATCACAGGGATCACAGCAGCAGCCCCTTTGTGGTGGATATAGTCCCACACCTCATGATTTCCATTGGAAAACTCCATATAATCTTTGTATACATCAACAATTGTTCCCTGATATACCCTTTCTCTTTTTACACGTTTGATTTCCTTTTTCATCCGTTTTCCACTTCCTTTTCACACAACTATGAGAAACACGCTCCGCGAGTTTCTCAAGTTATCGCGGCAGTCGCCAAGGCTCGTGCAAGCACGGACTTTGGCTCGTTGCTCGCGTAAATTAAATACAGCCATCCAAAAGATTGAATCTTTTGGACGGCTGTCGTTTTCTGATTATCGTGTTATTTAGCATAATCTGTAACACGGGATTCCCGGATTACATTTACTTTAATCTGACCTGGATATTCCAATTCATATTCAATCTGTTTTGAAATATCTCTTGCCAGCAATACCATATCATCATCAGATACTTGTTCTGGAACTACCATTACGCGAATCTCTCTACCCGCCTGAATAGCAAATGACTTCTCAACCCCTTTAAACTGGTTGGTAATATCTTCTAACTGTTTTAATCTGTTTGTGTATGTCTCCAAGGTTTCTCTTCTTGCACCTGGTCTTGCAGCCGAAATCGCATCTGCTGCCTGAACAACGCCTGCAATCAGAGACTGTGGTTCTACATCACCATGATGTGCTTCTACCGCGTTGATAATAAGCGGCGACTCTTTGTATTTTCTACAAAGGTCTACACCAATCTGAACATGTGAACCTTCTACATCGTGATCGATCGATTTACCGATGTCATGTAAAAGACCTGCACGCTTTGCGATACGGACATCCAGCCCGATCTCGCCCGCAAGCAATCCGGATAGCTGAGCAACCTCGATTGAATGCTTCAGTGCATTCTGACCGTAGCTCGTTCTGAACTTCATACGTCCAAGAAGGCGAATCAGTTCTGGATGGATGCCGTGTACACCAACTTCAAGTGCCGCTGCCTCTCCTTCTTCGCGCATCATAGTCTCTACTTCTTTCTGCGCTTTTTCAACCATCTCTTCGATTCTTGCAGGATGGATTCGTCCATCTACGATCAAACGCTCCAGTGCAATTCTTGCCACTTCTCTTCGGATTGGATCAAATCCGGAAAGAACAACTGCCTCCGGAGTATCATCAATAATAAGCTCTACTCCTGTCAGTGTCTCAAGAGTACGGATATTCCGTCCCTCTCGTCCGATAATTCTACCCTTCATCTCGTCACTTGGAAGCTGAACTACCGAGATCGTAGTTTCAGCCACATGATCTGCCGCACATCTCTGGATTGCGGTGACAACATACTCTTTCGCCTTCTTGTCAGCCTCTTCCTTTGCACGTGTTTCAAGCTCTTTCACCATCTTGGCAGTGTCATGTTTCACATCTTCTTCAACAGTTTTTAATAGATAATCCTTTGCCTGTTCGGAGGTAAGTCCTGAGATTCTTTCTAGTTCCTGTACTCTTTTCTGGCTGAGTTCTTCAACTTCAGCTCCCGCTGCTTCATCGCTGTCTCTTTTGCAGTAAATGCAGTCTCTCTCTGCTCAATTGCCGCAGATCTCTTATCCAGAGATTCTTCTTTTGAAAGTACACGCTTTTCATAACGCTGAAGTTCAGCTCTGCGTTCCTTAGTCTCTTTTTCAAGTTCATTCTTTGTCTTGATGGACTCTTCCTTTACTTCCAAAAGTGCTTCCTTCTTCTTTGTCTCTGCTGTCTTCAAAGCATCATCAATAATTTCTCTTGCTTTTACATCAGCGTTCCCAATTTTAGAATTTGCATCGTTCTTCAACTTGGAAACGGTAACAAAATAAGTAACCGGCATTACTACTATAAGCGTAACAACTACAGCAATAATTATAGGTATCAGCACAGGAGCACCTCCTTATTTAGTTTTCATTGTACAAATACAACACTTAAATTCTATACTGTTTTCACAAATATGTCAAGCATTCCAATCGCAAACTTGTATTACTTGACGGATATCTTCGTAACGAAATCCTTTCCGCACCAAATATCCATATATTTTCTGCTTTTCTTTCGGATCCGTACAGGCAAAGTCCCAGTGTTTTTTGCGAAGAAGCTCCCGGATTGCTTCCTGATCGGAATGTTCTTCATACATCTCTTCCATGATCTCTTCTGCCCGGTTCATATCCACGCCCTTCTGTCTCAGAAGGGCATAAATCTCCCGTCTGCTCTTTTTATCTTTCCTGCTGTCTATAAAGTTCCGAATGTAGGCGTCATCATTGATATATCCAAATGATTTCACATAGGCAATCGCCGCTTCGGTGATCTCCGATGGATAGCGCCCAGCTTTAATTTATCTCTGAGCTGGGATTCAGTTCTTGCCATGTCATTCAGCAGGTGCATCGCACGAAGCTTTGCCCGCTTCAAAAGGACTTCTTTGATCTTTGCATAAGTATCCTCTGTCAGTTCACACTCTTCTTTCAGGTGAAAACGGGACAGTTTCGCCTTTGTAAACCACAAAGGCGAACTGCTCATCA
>ENA-OQAZ01000739-OQAZ01000739.1-human-gut-metagenome-genome-assembly--contig:-NODE-739-length-17591-cov-2.258532_pt1 | contig 17591 bp, 17 predicted proteins | sample MGYA00242737_ERZ504531 | MGnify/ENA primary metagenome ERZ504531 (study PRJEB26092, sample SAMD00036244) | human gut metagenome | host: Homo sapiens | study: EMG produced TPA metagenomics assembly of... | reverse complement strand
TATTATTTTTTTCTTCTGTGTCCGATTTGCTATCAGCAAGTTTACTGCCCTTCTTTGTGTTTTCCATAAAGTCCTGCAAAATAAGCCCTGCTGCTACCTGATCGATCACGGTTTTTCGTTTTTCCCTAGGCATACCGCACTCCTGCAGAATTTCATCAGCTTCCACTGTTGTCAGCCTCTCATCCTGCATAATCACCTCAAGTTTGGTTCTACGCTCTAGCATTGCTTTAAACGCAAGCGCAAGCTCTGCACGCTCTCCTGCTGATCCGTCCATATTGACTGGATAACCCAAAACGATCTTTTCGATCTGGTATTCTCCTACCAGCTGTTCAATGCGCGCAAGTGTACGCCGCAATTTATTCTCCTCTTTTCTTGTAATGGTTTCTAACGGCTGAGCAGTGTAACCCAACGGATCAGTAACCGCCACTCCCACTGTCTTGGAACCATAGTCGAGTCCTAATAATCTCACTTTTTCTCTCTGCCTTTTCTTTCAATGCATGTTTCTACGTAGTTTCTCATCAGTCTTCGAGAATTTCATCTCGCTCAACCTTCATGATGAGGCTTCTGGCATTATTGTGGCTTGTGATATAGGTCGGATCACCGGACATAATATATCCGACAATCTGGTTGACCGGATTGTATCCCCTCTCTACGAGCGCCTGATATACTCTCAGAATTACTTCTGATACAGAAATTCGCTTCGTCTGGTTGATGTCAATAAATTGAGTATTTTTTAAATCTGCCATTGATTCACGCCCTTCCTACAGTCCAAAACCTGCTAAACAATAATATTGTAATACATTTCGTCTAATTCGGCAAGTATTTTTTTTGCCAGTTCAGGCGTCCCCTGAACTGTCATTTACCTCTGTCTTGCCTTCATCACATCCGCAGTCAATTCACCTTCGATTATTGCATCGATGATCGTATTGTCTGGCGCATCCGTCTCTACCGCACATTTTATGTACTCTGGCGTATGGCCGACCATGTAGGAGACACCATTAATTTCCTGACGCTCCTCCAATAAAACTTTGACGCACGCTCCTGTCCACTTTGTTCTAAACTCTTTTGTCATCTGTGACTCAAGTGACGAAAGTATACTGCTTCGCTGCGCCTTTGTCTCTTCTGGGATCTGATTTTCCATCTTGTCAGCTCTTGTTCCTTTTCTTCTGGAATAGCGGAAAATATGCATCTCATAAAAATGCACTTTCTCAAGAAACTGACGTGTCTTATCAAATTCTTCATCCGTCTCTCCCGGAAATCCTACAATTACATCTGTTGTGATTGCTGGATTTTCAAAAGCAGCTCGAAGAAGTTTACACTTTTCATAGTATTCTTCTGGCGTGTAATGTCTATTCATACGCTTTAAGGTTTCCTCACATCCGCTTTGCAGAGACAAATGAAAATGAGGACATACTTTATGCAGCTTTTTTAAGCGGCCGACAAATTCCTCTGTAATAATACGCGGTTCAAGTGAGCCAAGACGTATTCTGCTTATGCCATCAATCGGATGAATGGCTTCAATAAGCTCGATTAAATGACTTTCCCCATCAATTTCCCTTCCATAAGAGCTTAGATGAATACCAGTCAGCACAACCTCCTGGATACCGGCTTCTGCAAGTCTTTTAATCTCAGCTATAACGTTTTCCATACGGCGGCTTCGCACACGTCCTCTGGCATATGGAATAATACAGTAACTGCAGAACTGATTACATCCATCCTGGACCTTTACAAATGCTCTTGTGTGCTCTAAAACTGTGCTGACTTCAAGCTCCTCATACTGCTCCTTCTCTACATCTGCGAGCACATCATCAAAGGCTCTTCCTTCAAAATAAGCATCTAGTGCCGTCACAATCTGACGCTTCTGGTTATTTCCAAGAACAAGATCGACAGCAGCATCTGCTCTGGCTTCTTCTTCACTTACCTGCACATAGCAGCCTGTCGCCACCACAACAGCCTCTGGATTTAATTTTTTTGCGCGGTGCAGCATCTGTCTTGATTTTCGCTCCGCCATATTTGTAACTGAGCAGGTATTAACAACATAAACATCTGCCTGCTCTGTAAATGGAACAATATCGTAGCCTGCCGTCTGCAAAAGCTCCTCCATTGCTTCCGTCTCATATGCATTAACCTTGCAGCCTAATGTGTGAAATGCTGCCCGTCTTCCCATGTTTTCATTTTCCTTTCTCTAACTTTCCCTTGACTTTTCTACTCAAAACAAGTACTATAAACTTAAAGATGAATGTTCGTTTTTTCGGTATATCTAAAATTAAAAAACAGATAATTCCGCAAGAAGCAAACATAAAAACTCACAAACATCATCTTCACAGGAGGGTATTATCATGGTTACAGTAAAAATTTCTTTAAATTCTATCGATAAGGTTAAGTCTTTTGTAAATGACCTGACCAAGTTTGATTCTGATTTTGACCTGGTTTCCGGAAGATACGTTATCGACGCAAAGTCCATTATGGGTATCTTTTCTCTGGATCTTTCCAAGCCAATCGATTTAAACATTCATGAAGAAAAGAATCTTGATACTGTTATGAAGGTTCTGGAACCATACATCATCCAGTAATTTTTTTAACTTAACTTTCAGAGATCGTTTTATCTGACCAATCGGGCATCACATTCGTGATGCCCTATTTTTTTTTAAGCCTTACACCAGATAATCTCTGCGCTATTAACTGCCTCTTCTACCATCGCATCAATCTTTTCCTCAAGCTTCTTTTCGGAATTTCTGATTACCTTTACATTTGGCTTTGTAACAGGATGCTTTGCAACAAAAATTGTACAGCAGTCCTCATACGGCTGAATAGATGTTTCAAAGGTATCAATCTTTTCTGCTACATCAACAATCTCCTGCTTGTCAAAACCGATTACCGGACGATATACAGGAAGTGTGCACACCTCATTTGTTGACATTAAACTTTGCATAGTCTGTGATGCTACCTGACCAATGCTCTCTCCAGTAATTAAGCCATGGCATCCATCTTTTATGGCAATGCGCTCAGCGATACGCATCATATAACGGCGCATGATAATAGTAAGCTCGTCATGCGGGCAGGCATCGTAAATATAAAGCTGAATATCAGTAAAGTTTATGACATGAAGTTGATCGGTGTTGCATATTTAGACACAAGCTTTGTCCAGATCTTACAACCTTTTGCTTTGCACGCTCACTAGTATACGGCGGTGCATGGAAATAAACAGCTCAAGTGTAACGCCTCTTTTTGCAATCATATAGCCTGCAACTGGTGAATCAATTCCGCCTGACAACAGAAGCATTGCCTTTCCTGCTGTTCCAACAGGCATTCCGCCTGCACCCGGAATAGATACAGAATATACGTTGATGCAAGTGTCACGAACCTCAACAGACAATAAAACCTGCGGATTGTGAACATCTACACGCGCGTTTTCGTATGCGTTTAAGATAGCCTCGCCAAGATCTGCATTTAATTGCTGAGAATCCTTTGGATAATTCTTTCTTGCACGGCGGCTGTGTACCTTAAATGTATAATCACCCTGCGGATATACATTTCCCATATATTCCACAACCTGCTCTGCCAATTTATCATATCCTTCATCTTTAAGCTGTACAACTGGACAGATCCATACGATTCCAAATACATGCTTTAACGCATCTACTGCCTCATCATAATCATAATCGCTAAGTACCTGCACGTAAATACGTCCAGACTCCTTCTTTACTTCAAACTCACCCTCAACACGCTCCATTGCAAGACGGATATGCTTTACAAGCGCATCCTCAAATAGATAGCGGTTCTTTCCCTTTATGCCAATCTCGGCATACTTAATTAAAAATGCATGATATTTCATATTGTTCCTCACAATTCTATCTAATGTTTATGTGAAATGATACCCACGAATTAAGCTCAAAACCTTATCGTGCAAGCACGAACGGCTTTTGGAGCTTTTGACCCTGGTATCATTCTATCGTCTTGTGTAGCGGCGAAGCATCGGAAGAAGTTCCTGCAATGCCTTCAGTGCCTGATCAAGCTCTTCCTTTGTCGTATTCTCACAGAAGGAAAAACGAAGCGTTCCCTCAATAAGCTTTTTATCCAGCCAATTGCCTGCAGAGTACTTGAAAGTGCCGGATGGTTAGATGAGCATGCACTTCCCGATGAGACATAGATGTCACGATCACTTAATGCATTTAATAAAACCTCGCTTCTGACACCTGAAAAGCTAACACTTACGATATGCGGTGCTCGTCTTTCCAGACATTCATCGCCATCCACAGTCTCATCCCAGCCATTTACGGTAATGCCTTCCAGCTTATGAATGCCCTCCAAAAAATAGCGGCGAAGCTCATTTAAATGTGCTTTCTTCTGCTCAAAGTTCTTGTAGCAAGCTGCGCTGCCAGTCCCATACCTGCTGCACCAGGTACATTTTCAGTTCCTGAGCGCATGCCAGACTGCTGACCGCCTCCAAATATGATTGGATGAAGATTAACCTTGCTGCTACAGTATAAAAAGCCTGCTCCCTTTGGACCATGGAATTTATGTGAGCTGACAGACAAAAGATCAATTCCCTGCTGCTTTGGACGTATCACCACCTTGCCATATGCCTGAATGGCATCCACATGAAATACAGCACCCAAGGCAGTCGCATGCACCAGCTTTGCAGCCTCCTCTATAGGCTGAATTGTTCCAATCTCATTATTTACATACATGATTGATACAAGAATGGTATCAGGTGTAAGTGCTTCCTTTAAATCTTCTAAAGAGATCTGTCCTCTGCTGTCAACTGAAAGAAATGTGATGCGAAAGCCCTGCTCCTCCAAAAAAGAAGCCGTTGCCTTGACACTTGGATGCTCGACTGCTGTTGTAATGATATGGTTTCCCTTTCTCTTTGCAGCAAGTGCCGTTCCAATAAGTGCCATATTGTTGGACTCCGTACCGCCAGAGGTAATGATAAGCTCCTTTGGATCAACCTTTAAAGTAGCAGCAATTTTCTGTCTTGCATCCTTGATATAGCCCTCTGCCACAACACCCTTTTGATGACGTGATGATGGATTTCCAAAATCAACATCCATCAATTTTTTCATCAACTCCTGCACCTGTGCATCTACACGGGTCGTTGCTGAATTATCCAGATATGCTTCCATTTTTATTCCTCCAATACGTATCCAAGCATGGCAAGCACTGCCATTCCGGCTGTTTCCGTCCTCAAAATTCTTCTTCCAAGCGTAATTGCCTGTGCACCGCAATTTACTGCCTTTGCAATCTCCTCGTCCTCAAAGCCGCCCTCTGGTCCTATAAAGATTGCTACCTGCTCACCCGGTTTTACTGCACTAAGCGCATCGCGCGTTGCCTGCATATTTTCTGCATGCTCAAATGGGACAAGAATATGTTCCTTATCAGAAGCATATAAAAGCGCCTCCTTATATGTCATAAGAGGATGGATATCAGGAATAAGTCCGCGTCCAGCCTGTTTTGCTGCACTCTCTGAAATCGCCTGCCAGCTTTTCTCTTTGCTTCTTCCTTTTTGCAATCAAGCTTGACTACACAGCGCTTCATCTGTACCGGAACAATCTCATGCACGCCAAGCTCCACACACTTTTGAATAATTGTCTCCATCTTATCGGCCTTTGGCAATCCCTGAAACAATACTATTCTTGAAGGCAGCTCACTTGTAGTTTCACTGACCTGCTCGATTTTTGCTGTCACTTCTTCTGCATCAAGCTGTGCAATGCTGCAAATATATTCATGACTGCCATCGTTAACACAAATCTGTTCACCAACCTTCATTCTAAGTACATTTTTGATGTGATTTACATCACTTCCAATGATTGCTACCTCGTGTGCAGCTACCTGCTCTGGCTTTATAAAAAAATGATACATATATTTACTTCCTTCTAGTTACAATTGAAACCCACTCGCCCTGATGCAGCACATCAATCACTTCAAACTCTGGATTTTTTGCAAATGCATCCATAACGGCCTGCTCCTTCATATCAATGATTCCAGATGTGATAAAGATACCGCCATGCTTTACATGAACTGCGACAACTTCCTGCAGCGCGATAATAACATCTGCCAGAATATTGGCAACGACAACATCATATGCTTCATAGCCAACCTCATCCTTGATTGCCTGATCATCAATTAAGTTTCCAATCAGAACCTTATACTGCTCTGACGTAATGCCATTAACCTGTGCATTCTCATGTGCAGCATCAATAGCATTCTCATCAAGATCTGTTCCCACTACATGACTGGCACCGCTTAACAGCGCACAAATTGACAAAATACCGCTTCCTGTTCCAACATCAAGAACATTATCACCCGGCTTTACATATTTGCGGATTCCTGCAATACAAAGCTGAGTAGTCTCGTGCTTTCCTGTACCAAATGCCATACCAGGATCAATCTGAATCAGCTTCTTTCCTTCCATTCCCTCAGGAATTTCTTCCCATGTTGGCTTAATTAAAAGATCATCAACAACGAATGGCTTAAAATACTGCTTCCAGTTATTCATCCAATCCTTGTCCTCTGTCTCAGATGCCGTGATCTCGCATGATCCTGCATTTACAAAAGAGGCGACCTCCTCAAGTGCCATCTTTACGGCAGCAAGCGTCTTAGGCACATCATACGTATCATCAAGATAAAAGCTTACAAGCGCCTCTCCGTCATCTGGTCCTAAATCTGGCAGTACATCAATAAACATGCCCTTTGTATCATTTGCTGTCAGCTCAACCTTATCTTCAATCTCAATTCCCTCAATGCCAATCTCACTTAGCTTCTCACTGATGAAATCCTCTGCTGCTGTTGTTGTCTGAATCGTAAATTTCTTCCACTTCATAACGTTATTCCTCTTCTATTCATATAATGATGGCGCCTGCGGAATCGCAAAACCTGACTGCAAAACACCATTTTCGTCAAAATAATATTCACCATTTCCAATGGTCATCTTTCCAGTTGCCATATCGCCTGCCTGATAAAAATAATATTGCTTTCCATCAAGCTTAAGCCAGCCTGTGTGCAGCTTTCCATCTGGGTCAAGATAAAATTTCGTATCGCTACCCACCCAGCCTGTAACCATCTGTGCTGTCGTATAATCAAAATAATAGCAGCCCTCTTCAAGCTCCTGCCACTGCAGACCAAGCGCACCATTTTCATGCACATAATAAGTGGCGCCATTCCAGTTTACAAAGCCTTCTTATCACCGACACCCGATAAAACCTTAATTGAGCAGACCTTTGATTCTCCTGACGCATTATACACATAAGCCTGTACTGTATACACACCGTTTTTTTCGGCGTGATCTAAAAGGCTGACATGATAGGAAATTGTATCAGATGTCACCTCCAAAGATCCCTTTGTCAACACATCTGTGCTGTCATACTCAATCCAGACAGGAAACTCAGCTCTCACAGCATCTGAGCCGACATCCCATGTCACGGTAAAGCCGGCATCGTCAATCTGCGTCACACGCGGATGATACACATTAAAGCCTCCAGTCATGCCCCAGTCATTAATCTTCGCGTATGCATTGTCAAGCAAAAGACTTGTATCCTCATAGCTTATGCCTGAGTCTGATTTCATAACAACTGCTATAAGATTAACATCGTCTCGCTTTGCAGCTGTCACAAGCGTAGACTGGGCAAGACGTGTATAGCCCGGCTTTCCGGCATAAACACCCTCACATTCAAACTCACCTGAAACCATCTTATGACCACTTGTCATATTTCTCTTAGATGTATACGCTGTTTCAGGAATAGTGTATGTTTTCGCAGAAAGAATTTCCTTTGCCGCCGGATTTTTTAGTGCTGCCTTCATAATAAGCGCCATATCATATGCTGTTGTTAAATGATCGTCAGCATCAAGTCCGTGAGGATTTGAAAAATGAGTGTTTTTTGCACCAGCTTCTTTTGCTCTCTCATTCATCAGTTCAACAAAGCTGTCGATATCACCGCAAACTGCTTCCGCTAAGATATTCGCGCACTCATTGCCTGAGCACATCGTAAGACCATATAAAAGATCCCTAATAGTAAATTGCTCTCCCGGCTTTGGCATAGGATGAAGTGTTGAACTAAGCGGTGCAATCTGATTCAGTGCATTTTCTGACACAGTTGTTACAGAATCAAGGTTCTTACATTGTTCCACCGTCACAAGCAGCGTCATAATCTTTGTAATGCTTGCCGGATGAAGCTTTTCGTCAGCATTTTTTTGCAAAACAATTTCACCCGTATCTGCATTCATCACGCAGTAACCTAAGGCTGATACGCCAATCTCCGGCTGATCCTGTGACTGATCGCTGTCTTTTTCCTGTACCATAGAAGCCTGCACATTTTCAAAAAATGAGCTATTTTTTGCACTGCTTCCAACTATACAGGATAGTAATAAAACGATCACGCCAAGAAGGAGGCTCTTCTTATTCAATCGCATTACCTTACCCTTTCATATAGCTTTTTGATTATACTTTATTAGTTACTAATTCAATCTAGTCTATCATACCTGTGTAAAGATTGCAAGTGTGGGATCTACTCATGTTACGAAAGCCTTCGGTGTAATGTTACGAAAGCCTTCGGTGTAATGGTTTCGTCGACGGACCAAACTCAGCAGGTTCCTTTTATGTTCTTTCTTATCATACATTACTTTGAAAGACCTGCTTCAAGTGTCCGTCTCGTGAAAGCCATTCACCTTCGGGCTTTGCCGCAATATTGGCTTATCCATTAGCTATAACACGTTTTACATAATATCCCGTGTAGGACTGCGGGCACTCTGCCACTTCTTCCGGCGTTCCCTGCGCTACTACTGTTCCTCCGCCGTCTCCGCCTTCTGGTCCCATATCAATGATATAATCAGCTGTCTTTATTACGTCTAAGTTGTGCTCGATTACAATTACCGTATTGCCGTTTTCTACAAGCTTCTGCAGCATTTCTGTAAGCTTGTGAACATCTGCAAAATGAAGTCCTGTCGTCGGCTCATCTAAAATATAGATTGTCTTTCCTGTACTCTTTCGGCTTAACTCAGTCGCCAGTTTAATACGCTGTGCCTCGCCGCCTGAAAGTGTTGTGGATGGCTGACCTAATCGTATATATGAAAGACCTACCTGATACAATGTCTCAATTTTGCGGTAAATAGACGGAACATTTTCAAAAAATGTAAGCGCCTCTTCTACAGTCATATTAAGCACATCATAAATACTCTTTCCCTTATATTTTACTTCCAGCGTTTCTCTGTTATAGCGTTTTCCCTTGCAGACCTCACATGGCACATACACATCTGGCAAAAAGTGCATCTCAATCTTTACGATACCATCACCGGAACATGCCTCACAGCGTCCGCCCTTTACGTTAAAGCTAAAACGACCCTTATTATAGCCTCTCGTCTTTGCGTCAACTGTTGAAGCGAAAAGATCACGGATCATATCAAACACGCCAGTGTAAGTTGCCGGATTAGAGCGCGGTGTGCGGCCAATCGGGCTTTGATCTATATTTATTACCTTATCAAACTGCTCTATGCCCTTAATCTCTTTATATGCACCTGGAATGGTTCTCGCACGGTTTAGCTGCTTTGCAAGCGCCTGATACAAAATCGAATTGACAAGGCTGCTCTTGCCAGAACCAGATACACCAGTTACGCATGTAAAGACTCCCTTAGGAAAATTCACTTTGATATTCTTTAAATTATTTTCCTTTGCTCCCACTACAGTCAGCCAGCCCTGCGGTTCTCTTCTTGTATTTGGAACTGGAATCTTAAGCTCACCGCTCAAATATTTTCCGGTTATGGATGCCGGATTTTTCATAAGTTCTTCTGCCGTGCCTGCTGCAACAACCTGACCGCCATGTTCACCTGCACCAGGTCCAATATCAACTACATAATCAGCAGCACGCATTGTATCCTCATCATGTTCAACGACAATAACAGAATTACCAAGATCACGAAGATGCTTTAATGTGCCAAGCAGCTTGTCATTATCTCTTTGATGCAGACCAATGCTTGGCTCATCTAAAATATAGGCCACGCCGACAAGACCAGAGCCAATCTGTGTTGCCAGACGAATACGCTGTGCCTCACCGCCTGAAAGCGTACCAGTTGCACGCGACAGGCAAAGATAATCAAGACCTACATCAATCAAAAACTGTACGCGTGCTCGAATTTCCTTTAAAATCTGCTCACCTATCAGCTGCTGCGTCGTGGTAAGCGTCAAATTAGATAAAAATGATGCAAGATCACGAATAGAAAGATTTGTCACCTCATAAATATTTTTATCTGCCACTGTCACAGCAAGTGATTCTCTTTTCAGACGCATGCCCTTACATGTAGAACATGGTGTGATGCGCATAAATGTTTCGTACTCTGCTTTGATTGTTTCCGAACCTGTCTCACGGTAACGGCGCTCTACATTTTTAATTAAGCCCTCGAATACAATATCATACACGCCTTCCCCGCGCTGTCCCTTGTAGCGCACCTTTACACTCTTATTAGTTCCATGTATCAAAATATCATGAATTTCTTTGCTGTATGACTCAAATGGCACGTCTAGCGTGAAATGAAACTCCTCTGCAAGTGCATTTAAAATTGCTCTTGTAAAGCTGCCTTCATCGGTACATGACTGCCATCCAGGCACAATAATTGCCCCCTGATCAATGCTAAGCGACTGATCTGGAATCATAAGCTGCTCATCAAACTCCATCTTATAGCCAAGTCCAAAGCAAGTTGGACACGCACCAAATGGATTATTAAATGAAAAGCTTCGCGGCTCAATCTCATCAATACTTATGCCGCAGTCAGGACAGGAAAAATTTTGGCTAAACGTCATTGGTGTTCCATCCACAACCTCCACAAAAGCAAGACCATCTGCCAGCTTTAACACATTTTCCAGTGAATCGGCAAGACGCTTTTCAATACCCTCTTTTATGACGAGACGATCTACAACAATCTCAATATTATGCTTTATATTCTTATCAAGCGTAATCTCCTCTTCCAGATCATACTGACTGCCATCAATGCGCACACGCACATAGCCGCTCTTTCTTGCCTGCTCCAAAACCTTCTCATGACGGCCTTTCTTTCCGCGCACAACAGGTGCCAGCAATAAAATCTTCGTGCGCTCTTTAAGTGCCATCAAACTGTCCACCATCTGATCAACAGTCTGACGGCTTATCTTTCGGCCACAGACAGGACAATGTGGAACACCAATACGCGCATATAAAAGACGAAAATAGTCGTAGATTTCCGTTACGGTACCTACCGTAGAACGCGGATTTCTATTAGTAGATTTCTGATCAATGGAGATTGCCGGCGGCAAACCTTCAATACTTTCAACATTTGGCTTTTCCATCTGGCCTAAAAATTGTCTTGCATAAGATGATAGCGACTCCATGTATCGCCTCTGCCCCTCTGCATATATTGTGTCAAATGCAAGTGAGGATTTTCCTGAACCAGACAATCCAGTCAGCACAACAAGTTCATCTCTTGGAATATCCAAATCAATGTGCTTTAGATTATTCTCTGCTGCACCGCGAATTCGGATAAAATTTCTTTATTTTCCATATTTATTATTTTATGCCTTTCTTTTAATCATCTAAATATTTTTTCAGATTTCTCATCTGATCACGAAGTTCTGCCGCTGCTTCAAAGTTTAACTCAGCAGCTGCCTTATTCATCTGTTTTGCTACCTTTGCAATCAGCTTTTCGAGTTCCTGCCTGCTCATTGATTCTGGATCCTTTGCAAGCTTCTCATCAGCCTTCTCTGCTGCCTTTGAGATTGAAATCAGATCACGGACAGCCTTCTTTATAGTAGTAGGTGTGATGTTGTGCTCTATGTTATACTCATTTTGAATCTCGCGTCTTCTTTTTGTCTCCTCAATTGCATTTCGCATAGAGTCTGTTATCGTATCAGCGTACATCACAACATGACCTTCGCTGTTTCGTGCTGCTCGTCCAATCGTCTGAATAAGTGACGTCTCTGAACGCAGAAATCCTTCCTTATCAGCATCTAATATCGCCACAAGCGCGATCTCCGGAATATCAAGACCCTCTCTAAGCAAGTTGATGCCCACCAACACGTCAAACACATCAAGACGCATATCGCGAATAATCTGTGCGCGCTCAAGCGTATCAATATCAGAATGCAGATAGCGCACGCGAATACCTGCATCGCGCAGATATTCCGTCAAATCCTCTGCCATTCTTTTTGTTAAAGTCGTGACAAGCACTTTATTTTTTGACCGCAGCGTTTTTCTAATCTCGGCAATCAGATCATCAATCTGCCCCTCAACTGGACGCACCTCAATCGGCGGATCTAAAAGTCCTGTCGGACGTATAACCTGCTCTGCACGCATCATCTCATGCTCACCTTCATAATCGCCTGGTGTTGCCGAAACAAAAAGCATCTGGTCAATCTTGCTTTCAAATTCACTAAAATTCAAGGGGCGATTATCAAGTGCTGATGGAAGACGAAAGCCGTAATCTACCAGTGTATTTTTTCGTGAGCGGTCTCCTGCAAACATACCGCGCACCTGCGGAAGTGTAATATGAGACTCATCCACAATAATTAAGAAATCATCTGGAAAATAATCAATCAGCGTAAACGGCGGTGAACCGGCCGGCAGTCCTGCCAGATGACGCGAATAATTTTCTATTCCAGAGCAAAAACCAGTTTCTCTCATCATCTCAATATCATAATGAGTGCGTTCTGAAATTCGCTGTGCCTCCAGCAAACGGTCATTTCGCTTAAAGAAATCTACACGTTCCTTTAGCTCTTCTTCAATATCAGTTGTTGCGCGAAGCATCTCCTTTGGGTCAACAACGTAATGAGAGGCCGGGAAAATTGCGATATGCTTTAGACGGCTTCTTACCTGTGCTGTCAGCGGATCAAACTCACTTATCTGATCAATTTCATCACCGAAAAACTCTACGCGCACTGCAGTCTCACCCTCATTTGCTGGAAAAATCTCTACGACATCACCATGCACACGAAATGTACTTCGGTGAAAATCCATATCGTTTCGCTCGTACTGCATCTCAACAAGCTTTTTGATTACTTCATCGCGATCCCTTATCATTCCTGGACGAAGTGATAAAATCATATCCTTATAATCAACAGGACTTCCCAGACCATATATACATGAAACAGATGCCACTACAATTACATCACGCCTCTCAGAAAGTGCTGCCGTCGCAGAAAGCCTTAATTTATCAATCTCCTCATTGATCGCAGAGTCCTTCTCAATATACGTATCAGATGAAGGCACATAAGCCTCAGGCTGGTAATAGTCATAATATGAGACAAAATATTCAACTGCATTCTCTGGGAAAAATTCCTTCATCTCACCATATAGCTGACCGGCAAGCGTCTTATTGTGGGAAATAATCAATGTTGGCTTATTTAATGCTGAATGACATTTGCCATAGTAAATGTCTTTCCCGAACCAGTTACACCGAGAAGTGTCTCGAACTGATTTCCCTCTTTAAATCCTTTTACAAGCTCCTCAATCGCCCTTGGCTGATCGCCAGTCGGTGCATACTCAGACACCAGTTTAAAATGATCCATATTCTCGCCTCCATCGTACATTATTTTTACATTTCTGTATTCATATGCTGTTTTGCTGTTTGCGGTACCTCAAGCACACCAAAGCGCCACAGCATAGGGTAGATATAAGAAACACCGCGAATATCGCCAAGTGCTTTAGGACGATCTGCACTCTTTATTTTCATTGCATTTGAAAATGCCAGTCTGATACTGCTCCACGCCAATGACTTACTATTCTCCCGTCTGTCAATCCATAACTCTTTTGTCAGTTCTCCATTTCGTCCACGTTTAATAGTATAGGAAAATGGAAGACCTGACACAGTCTTAAACGGACAGTTCTGGCAATCAATTACAAGCTGCCACAAAAGCTCACTTGCCTGATTTTCATCACCTGCCTTAACAGCTTCAATTAATTTTTGTTTAAGCTTCTCGTCCATATGTCACCCTTCTTATATTATAAATACTTGTAACTATTCAGAACCCCATTCGCAAAATCGCATCTTCGATGCTTCTATTTTGCATGGCTCTGAATAGTTACACATACCTCATCATGATCGGAACAAGAATGTTCATATCAATTGGCTTAGAAACATGGTCATTCATACCTACATCAAGCGCCATCTGTCTATCCTCTGTAAAGGCATTTGCTGTCATCGCAATGATAGGAATTTGTGCCTTATTTTGATTTTTCATTCTGCGAATTTTCGTAGTAGCATCATAGCCATTCATGACAGGCATCTGAATATCCATAAGAATCATCGCATAATATGAATCATCTGCCTTTTCAATCATATCAATACACTCCACACCATTGCATGCCCTCTCTATAATGCAGCCTTCCTCTTCTAGAAGCTCCGTTGCAATTTCTGCATTAATATCATTGTCCTCTACCACCAAAATTCTCGCACCAACTAAACTGGCTTTATCATGAGTTCCTTTATCCCGCTTTGCAACTGATTCCTCTTTTGATGCAATTTTGCATGGGATAGTTACAGTAAATGTAGAGCCGTCGCCAATTTTACTTTGCACATCAACACTGCCATCCATCAGCTCAACAAGCCTTTTCACGATACCCATTCCAATGCCGCTTCCTTCTACACGGCTTATAGTGGAATTACGCTCTCGCTCAAATGGTTCAAAAATATGCTTTAAAAAACTGATCTGACATACCAATTCCATTATCTTTTACAGTAATAATAACATCACACCAGCCATTCTTTTTGCCAGGTGCCTGCGAAATATCACAGTTTATCACACCTCCTGTACTAGTATATTTAATTGCATTGCTTATGATATTAATGAAAATCTCCGATACATGAGAAACATCCATGTAAACATACGGATAAAGCAAATGCTTTGTCTTAGTAATTGTCTGTTTCTTTTCTTCCGCCTGATTCAAAAACATTATAACCCATGTTTCAAAATCTGCGCCGATATCTGAAATTACATATTCCATTTCTGTTTTATTATTTTCAATTCTTGCAAGATCCAGCACATCATTAAGAAGAGACAGCAAATTCTGGCCGCATGACTGAATATTTTTCATATATTTTTTAAGTCTTTCTGCATCATCTATATGCCTAGATGCCAGATCTGCATATCCGATAATTGCATTCATTGGCGTCCTTATATCATGCGACATATTAAAAAGAAACGTCGATTTTGCATTATTTGCACTTTCAGCCTTTTCTACTGCCACCTGCAGCTTTTCATTAAGCTCCTGTGTATTTATTGCTGCCCTCGTTGCAATAGCCTCGGCCTTTCTTGCCTTTCTTAAAAGCACAAGAATCACAGTCATAACACTTAAAACAGTAACGACACTTACAATAGATACTTTAACAGATTGTGTTTTATATATCTCCAATGTTATTTTTCTTGAATTGTTCTCGTACCTGGCAAGTGAACTCGTAAGCATATTATTTGGCATAGCTTAAGCGTTTTATTTAGTATTGCCAGAAGATTTCTATTTCCGCTTTTAACTGCAAAGGCTGCTTTCTCAGAGTATAACAACGGCACACTGTAAAAACTTGGATCCCTGCTGTATTTTGATGCAAGAGTTACACTAGATATAAAGAAATCGGCCTCTCCAGACTTCACTGCTTCTGCCATCTCTTTGTCTGTATTATATTCTAAAATTTTCCAATGAGGATAATAATATTCAATATGTTCCATGAACGACAGACTGTCTTTTTGTATTGCAACACGTTTTTCATCATTTTCATTAAAATGAGGCTTATTCGTGACTGCTATCAAATTATATGTCCATGTTGTATTTGTACATGCGAAATGATATTTCTCCATCACATTTGGATGCTGATAGAAATGAAAAATCATATCAATCTCTCCAGCTTTTAGCGCTTCTATCTCTTCTTCATAGCTGTTATATCCCATAAGCGTAAATGTCAGTTCTTGTTTTCCAAGACATTCTACTGCATACTGAACATAATCAGTAATTGCACCAGTAAGTGTCCCACTTGACGGATCCATAACGCTCGCGCCAACATCATTGGCCAAAAATCCCATTCGAATTGCACCATGTTCTTCCAACCATGATTTTTCCTCAGATGAAAGAACAGGTGTATAATCCGATGAAAAATATTGCCTGTACAAATCTGACATATAAAATGGCCGTTCCTCCTCCAACTGGTGCATGACAAGATCAAGCTCTTTTTTTATCTCTGGATGATCCTTATTAATTGCAAAATAAATATTTGATTTGCCAATTCGTGTAATAATTGAGACATCTTTATCAGCCCAAAATGGTTCTTCCAACGAAATAAAACAGTCAATCTCTCCATTTTCCAGTTTTGCCAGTGTATCTTCTTTACTTTTTATATTTATGTGTATTGTTTTCAGTCCATTTTTTAACTCCCATTCATTCAACATCGCTTCTGGCTTTGCGCCTATAAGGACACCAATACGCTTTCCATTCAATGTCTTAAAATCAGCAGAAGAAATATCGTCGCTTAAAAAATCTGCATACAGATAATATTTCTCTATACCATAGGTCCGTCTGAAAACAGCATCCTATCTGTGCGTTCCTCTGTATAGGCAATATCTCCTAAAATGTCTATTTCACCATTTTGGAGTTTTTCAATGCTATCATTCCAATTACAGGCTACATACTCAAATTTCCACCCGGTATAGCCTGCCAGCGTCTCTAGCAGCTCATAACTATACCCCTTTCGCATCCCATTTTCAGTTACATAATTAAATGTATCCCCAAGTGTGCCCACGCGAATTATTTTTTCTGGTGCCTCTTTTTCAGCTGCATTTACCGTTGTAAAAAAAGCTAGCAGCAAGGCTGCACATACAATCATATATTTGACTTCTTGGCATACAGTAACTACATATTTTTTCATAGTCATCTTTTTCATCAGTCTTTCCTCATGATCTAATACTTTTTTCGTTCTAAGTATACTCGGTCACATGGTGTTTTGTCAATTTCCTTCACATTAAAAAAGGGCACGACCCTAATTGAGTCATGCCCTGCTTTAAATATTATTCAGAACTTATTCGCAAAGTTTTGAAAATGCATCAGCAACAAACTGAACTTTTGTTCCGACAATTACCTGTACGGAAGTCTTTCCAGGCTTGATTACTCCTGCAACACCTGCAGCCTTGATTGCCTTATCATTTACTGCAGTCATATCTCTTACTTCAAGTCTAAGTCTTGTTACACAGTTATCGATGCTTACGATATTTCCCTTACCACCGCAGCCTGCAAGAATCTTCTTTGCGATTTCTGTGTAATCATCACTTGCTAACTGAACATTCTTTTCTTCCTCAAGATCATCATCTTCTCTTCCAGGAGTCTTTAAATCAAACTTCTTGATTGCGAAGAGGAATACAAAATAGAATACAACGAATGCTGCGATTCCAAGCGGAATGATCAGCACTGTCTTCTGCGCTGCCGGAAGTGTAGATGAGAACAGAAGGTCTGTAGCACCTGCTGAGAAACTGAATCCTGCACGGAATCCAAGCGCAACAGTAACAATTGTGAAGATACCATAAAGTAATGCATAAATTACATACAGACCAGGTGCAAGGAACATAAATCCAAATTCAAACGCTCGAGTAACGCCAC
>ENA-OQAZ01000738-OQAZ01000738.1-human-gut-metagenome-genome-assembly--contig:-NODE-738-length-17612-cov-2.247126_pt1 | contig 17612 bp, 14 predicted proteins | sample MGYA00242737_ERZ504531 | MGnify/ENA primary metagenome ERZ504531 (study PRJEB26092, sample SAMD00036244) | human gut metagenome | host: Homo sapiens | study: EMG produced TPA metagenomics assembly of... | reverse complement strand
GGCTTAGCTGTTGGTGCTACTGTTGTAGGTGCTACTGTTGTAGGTGCACTGTTGTAGGTGCTACTGTTGTAGGTGCACTGTTGTAGGTGCTACTGTTGTAGGTGCTACTGTTGTAGGTGCTACTGTTGTAGGTGCTACTGTAGGCTTAGCTGGTGTTGTTGTTTCATCATCTTTCTTAGAATTATCAACACCGTTCTTGTTGTATACATATAATGTAGCCTTAACTGTTCCAGCTCCATTTGTAATTACAACATCACTGTACATATCTGTAAAGTTTGATAACTTGAACCAAATTCCGGCTCCAGCAACCTTAATATCTGCTGCTTTTCCATTTACTGTTATTGTTCCAAAATCAGCATCTGCGAATGATACATATAATCCTAATGTATCATCAGCTTTCTGAATATTAACGATTTCATTAATTGCTCCATCTTTGATTGCCTTATATGTATCATTGTATGTAGCATCTGTTGAGCCAATAAAGTCTTCTGCTGACCAATCTTTTTCTGCTGCTACAGGTACTGTTGGTACTACAGGAGCTGGTGTTGTTGTTTCGTCCTGCTTAGCTGGTGTTGTTGTTTCGTCCTGCTTAGCTGGTGTTGTTGTTTCAACTGTTCCAGGTTCTACAACTGGTGTAGTTGTTTCAACTTCAGCTACTTCTGTTCCATATACACCCATTTCCCAAAGAGAATATCCATAATTAATAGCATTCTTAACGCATTCAATTCTTACATATCTTGCTTCAACTGCTTCATCTAATGGCACTTCTATTGTTTCTGCTTTATCTGCTGTCATAGTTTTTACTGTGTCATATGCTTTACCATCTTTTGAAACCTGAATGTTATATTCTGTTGCATATGCACCTTCCCACTTGAAAGCAACACTTGAAACTTTATATGTCTTACCCAAATCTACTCCAAGTGTCACGCCACTCTCATATGATTCTGCTGCATATCTTGAACCTAAATTTCCGTCAAAAGCTTCTTCTGGCTGGTAGCCTGTTTCCTTCACAGAATTTGAAAATGCTGTCTTTCCTTTGGCAATGTTTTCATCACCAGTTAATAAAGCTTCAACTCTTTCCTTTTCAATCTGTTCTTCTGACTTTTCTGTTTTCTCTAATTTAAGGTTTGAAATTGAAACATCATATGTTCCAACTTCATCATCACTAAATGAACCAAAAGCAACAACAATATTTACCTTATCATTATTTGCTGCAAATGTCTGCTCAATATGTCCTACTGTTGTATCGTATTCCTTTTCAACATATTCTCCACCTGAAAGTGTCTGGACTAAAATTTTTTTTAGCTGGTGTAGAACTTACATCTAATGATACCTTATATGCCTGTCCTGCTTCAACTGTTACATCATTAACTATGGCTTGTCCTTGCCATTTGCTATCTCCGCCCCATGAACGGTCTGTCTCGAAGCCTTTGTATTCTACTCCGCGTACTTCTTCTGTGGAAGTATTTTTAATTGTCGCTTTTTTTAATCCGTCAGTTAATTCTGACACTCTAAGGCTTCTGCTGCATTTGCTGTCTGTGGCTGAACTGTAATACCTGCGATAACCATTGCAATAGCACTTACAATAGCCACTAGTTTCTTGAAACTTTTACTCATATTAAAGTCTCCTTTCCCCTTTTAGTTTCTTACTTTTGTTTAAAGATTTCTCTTCTTTAAAAGAATAATTGCATTTTATCACAATCTCTTATGCGATTCAATAATCTGAAACGTTTAAAAGTGTTTTTATTTGTGCATTTTTGACAATCTATATATGTGACTTCTTCCTTTTTTATACCATTCCTTTTACATATGATACATTTTCAATCTCAAAAAATATATACTTCCCACAATATTCTTTAGTTTTTTACTTATTTATCATTTTTGACACTATTTAACCATTGTTTATTTTAAAAACCATTTTTATTATTTTTCTATAAATTAGAAGCTAAAAAGAGATTCCGGTTATTGCAATAATACAATTCCCAGAATCTCTTTTGTTAATCTTTATTTAGTTTTCAGTATTATTTTACCTTAACTTTCTTAAAAGATACTCTTACCTTTGCAGCCTTTTTAGCCTTTGTTGCTTTTGTAACTTTTCTTCATAAAAATATTTCAATTCTGTTTTTTACTTTTTCAATACTAGCTTTGGAGTTCTGTCTTCGTTGAATATTCCCCAATGTTTTTCTGCTTCATTAGGTCTATTTCCACCTTTCCAAGGCTCGTCAAAAGCTTCAAACATATAAGAAATAATCTGTTCCCTGTCACTCCATTCCCAGAACTCTTCATAATATCTCTTCTGGTTTTCCTCATTAGCCTGCCCCTCTTTCATCTGCTTAAAATCAGCACAATCAGTAGCCCAACCTACTTCTGAGAATACTATAGGCTTGCCAGGATACCATTCCTTAACTTTTTTGTACCATGTCTTATTTACTTCCAAAGCTTCTTCCACTGTATTTCCATTCCACAATGGATATGAATGAATGCTAATAATGTCCAGTTCATCTGCAAGCTCTTTTAGATGTTCCCATTCATAAACCCCTTCATTGAAGGTTACCTGTTTACCTGTTTCTTTTCTGAGTTTTTTTGCAAAACTTATAAGTCTTTCAACAGGTACATTATTTTCACCCCAATCAGGTGTGTTTTCATTTCCAACTGAAACTGCATTAATTACATCGCTGTTCTCATTTGCTATTCTGATTAATTCATCAATATTTCTGTCATTACGTTCTGCACGCTGCTTCAATTCTTCTTCTGAATAATTAGTCTTGTTCCATGGACATCCCGGATTGTTAACTTCTGATATTAATCCAGGTCCTAACATTAATTGCATGTTAAATCCACAGTCTCTTATAACTTTACATGTTTCCTCTGCATAACTTATAGGATCATACATTCTTAAATATTTGAAACCTAATTCATTTAACAATGTCAAATCTTCTTTAATCTGTTCATAAGTTGGATATGTAGCATTTTTTGGACTTTGTCCCTGCCTATATCCTGAGTAACATGTTGCCCTTCCCCATTCAAACATATTTTACCTCTTTCTTTTGTTTGCAAAAACTTTATTTTATAATCTAAGGGAGAAAACCTCCCTCAGACATTTGTTAATCAAGTATAGCTACTATATTTACAGTATCGTTTAACTTCATTACATCCTCTTTTAATACAGTATCACAATCGCCATATTTATTACCGTCAATATAGATTTCCTTAACGCTATACTGTCCTGCATCAAGCGCCTTGTCATTTTTGTATGTAACTGTAATGTTTTTACCGTTAAACATACATGTTGCTGAAGCTTTACCATTTTCAAACTGTTCTTTTAAAAGCTGTGGTTTTAATTTAAGGGCACCATATTCACCTTTTACACCGTACATTTCATTAAGAACTGTAAGAAGCATCCAGCTTGCCGCACCTGTAAGGTAATGGTACATTCCACGGCCTCTCTGACTTACATATTCAGGGATTCCCGGATAAATACCACTCTTTGAATAGTTATCGCAATGTTTAAATAAGCTGTTTATAACCTTATATCCTTCTTTTGCATAACCTCTATGATAAAGTGAGTTAGCATACATAGTTGCCATATGTGAGAACACTGCTCCGTTCTCCTTGTGGCCAAAAGCAAAACCAAATAATCTTCCAAGGTCTGTTTTTACTTCCTTAAAATCTGTATTTAATCTGTATCCGCCAATGGCTTCATCATAAAGATACTTATCCGCTGATTTTGCAATTGCTACAACCTGTTTCGTCTGTTGCCACGTCAGCCATTACTGTAAATACCTGACCCTGTCAACATCATTCTGATACCTGTAGGGAAATCTCCCTCAACAGCATTCCCACTATTATCATAGTAACCGTTAAACCAACCATCTCCATCTTTGTCAGTTGTCCATTCAGTAGTTCTGATATGTTCTCCAATCCAGTCACCCATACTGTCAATAATACTGCAAAGTTCATCACATCTTACGTTAACTTTTTCACCACTGATTGTATGTTTTACTGTTTCGCAATATGCGTCAAGTACCTGTTTCTTTTCATCTATTCTGTCAAATACTGTTTTGTCTACATTTAATAATATAAGTAATTCTTTTGCAAGAAGTACTGTTTCATTGCCTGTCTTTTCTGCATAAGCCTTAATGTCTTTTGCAAGATTCTTAAGGTTTCCGCCATACAAAGCTGTAAATGCAACACTTTCGCCACGCTTAGCTGCCATGTCAAGTCCGTCATTCCAGTCAGCACCACGAAGTCTTATATGATTATGTTCACCAACATCATAGAATGCTGTCAAATGCTGAATTAACATATGTTCAAGAACTGTTCCTGCATATACTTCATTATTTTCTGCAAGCTGTTTGTTGCCCTGTTCGTCGTTCCAAATCATATCTTTTTCTTCGCCACGGCAAACCTGCGGATCTTTAAAATACGAGTTTTCTTCAACTAAAAATTCAACATCACCTGTCTGCTGCATATACAATTCTGTTGTAAGATATGGCCAAGCACCGTGGTCCATCCAAACTCTTGTAATATTGTTTCTGTCCGCAATAAATTCTCCCTGCTTAGAACCGATAATTGTGGCATTTGTTCCATCAAATCTTACTCCGCCAAAGTTATCAATAAGCATCTGTCTAACCTGCTTTGGTTCCATAATAAGAAGTGCAAGACAATCCTGCCAAAGGTCTCTCCATCCACGACCGCCTTTTCCGTAATCATGATGTGGAAGGAATGAACAACCATAAATTCTTCTAAGCATTGGCTGGAAGTTAACCCAATGCATCCAGTTATCAAAATTCTTGTCTGCCGAATTATAACTTACGTTAATCTTATCCTGCCAGTAATTCTTTGTTTCTTCTAAATATTTATCAAAAACATCTACGTCAATATATTTATTTCCAATACTTTCAAGCTCTTCCTTAGAAGTACCATATCTAAAGCTATAACATAACTTCTTGATTCTCCCGGCTTTAATTCACAATCATTAAAACGGATAGCTGCAACTGTTTCGTAACCGTCTACTTCCTGTCCCTCTGTATATGGAAGTGGCTTATTCTTTGCAACATAATAAGGATTTTCAAAATTTCCACCCTCGCCAATAAACTCCTCTGTTACAGGACAAAAGCTAACCGGTGATTCCATTTTTCCATTAACCATTTCCTTTGCAAGTGCGCCATAAAAAACAGTGTTCTTATTATGACCTCTTTCATCAAATGTTAATGTTGGATAAATCATAATACCATCTTTAATAGTAAATGTTCTGTGAAGTAAAGATGTTACATGTCTGTGATCTCTAATATTTGATGCAGAGCGGGCATACATTGGAATTGCAACTGTTGATGTAATCTTCTGTGTTGTATCAGCAGTATTTGTTATTGTTACTTTTGTTAGCTCAACCTTGTCCTGTGTATATGGTACAAAAGTAGTTAATTCTGCTTTTAATCCCATTTCATCGGTCTGTCTTTCAACCTTATGCCACATAATACCTGCTGTAAGCTTTACCTGCTCCTTGTCATCATCAAAAAGTTTAGCCTGCTGCTTTGCAGAACGTCCGGTTGCTGACCAGGCACCTTTTCCATCAACATAAACCCAAAAATTTCTTGTTGACTTGTTATTATGTAAGTTTTCACTGCTAACCGGTTCCAATAAAAATGTATTCTGGTCCAATTTAATATCTCCACCTAAATCCGGTGTAATAGCACTCATCATTCCTGCTTCATTAGCCAACGGAAAATACATATAACTTGTAAGATCCGGATTGTCCAATGTAAATGTTCCCTTCTTATCTAAGTACTTTAATTCGCTCATTTAATTCTCCTAACTTTCCATTTAGTAAATTTAAGTTAAATCATTACTTTATTTACAATAATAGCAGATAATAAATTCAGTTACAACAATAAATTGAAACGTTTCAGTTCTTTTATTTCCAGAAGAAAAGCCCTGACTACATAGTAGCCGGGGCTTTTTCTTGAAACTGTTTTTAAAAGTTTCCTTTAAAGTTGCAATTTTTATTTAAAATAAACTGTAATATTATTTATTTTACCATCTCTAACTGCTTCAGCCATTTCTCCAACAATCTTGTTTTCTGTTGAAACTGTTTCTCCATTAATTTCAACTCTGTCTACAACTGCTGCATCGTCGCCAAATGTATTCTTGCCTGTTTCATTTACATAAGTAATGTCACAAGATGAAAGTAATCTGAATGTTACCTTTCCTTCATCAAATAACCAGTTTGAAAGCTTTGGTGTAAAGTTAAGAACAAGCTTGCCATCTTCATATGTAAATACTTTTCCCCCCATAAACATTTCAATCCAGATTGAAAGCATTTCTGTTGTTGAACCTGAAAGTCTTGCAACAAATCCTCTACCATGAATGTCTGGATTTGGATTTACGCTTGAAGCTATAAATGACGAATTTTCAAGTGTACTTCTTCCATACATATTTGGATCAAGGAATGGAATAAGTGCTCTTGTAATTGTATCATAGAATTCAGGGCAAATTCCTGCTCTAATCATTGAGAGAATGTACTTATATTCCATATGAAGGAATACGTTTTCTCTTTCCTGCCATCCAGGTGTAAATGCTCTACAACGTCCTGCTTCCATTGAACATCCTTCAATAGATGCTGATGTTTTGTACATTGCTAATTTTTCATCATAAAGACCTGTCTTCTTAACATTATTGTACATTTCTCTAGCTGTTTCTTCATTTACATTTCCCATCATTCTTGCAGGTCCTTCAAGGAAATATGGAAGAGCAACTGTCTTAAATTCTTTTACAACTGCTTTCTGTAATCCATAATGGCTCATTACAGGATTTCCATTTTCGTCAACTACAGGTTCGAAATCAACTGCTTCATGTGTAAAGTATGTTGGAACAAGACCATTTCCCATTTCAACAGCCTTTTCGATACCCTTATCAATCTTAGCTGCAAAAGCGCTGAATACTTCATTGATATAGTCTTTTGAAACTTCTGTTTCTTCACCGCTTAAGTATAACTTAACGCTTTCTCTGTAGTTTTCTCTGATAGTAGCAACTTCATCCCAGTATTCAAAGTCTGAAACCTGTCCGTTGTTGTACTTGTCTAAAACTGCCTTAACATCATCTAAGTATTTTGCAATTTCAGCAGGCATAACAACTGTTTCGCTACCATTAAAGTTATCAGTAATAAACTTGATTAATCTCTTTAATTCAAATGTTTCAGGTGTACCTGAACCAAATAATCCAGGAAGTCCGTTCATGGCATCATTCCATCCCGGCTTTCCACCTTCCATTTCAACACCCATACCATCCACATCTAACTGTGCGAATTTGCTAAGTGCCAATGTAATCATTTTAACTGCAAGAGTTGTGTTATAAATCTTTTCATCAGGAGTCTTTAACCAGTTAGTCGCCCACTTGTTAAATCCTGGTCTTGCAAGTTTAGCTTCATCTTCAACTTCCATACCATACTGACGAACAGCACCCTTCTTGTTGATTACATATTTTTCTGATCTAGGAACAACATAAGCTACGCTATCATAGAACTTGTATGTATTATCCTTAAATACTAATTCATCTAATTTGTCTGGGAAAATAGATAAGTAGTTATCTACTAAATCCATGTTGTAATCCCAGTGGTCACTCCAGTAGCCTTCAGCAAAACCTGCTTCAATGTTCTGGTCGCAATCATTAAGAATGTTTGCGATAAAGTCACCATCATCTACTTTTAATTCTAACTGAAGTTTTGCAATAGTATTAGAAATCTGTCCCGGTGTAAATTTACCTGCAACAATGTTTTGAATTGCTGTAGCATCACCTGAAACGCTATCAGCTACATATGCCTTAACTTCATCTTCTTTTCCTTCTTTTATATTGAAAAGACTTGGACGAACCTCTAATGGGTTGTATCCGTCAGCCTGAATTAAGCTAAAGAATGTTTTAACATTAAATTCTCCAACGTCCTTATTAAAGAATACGTCATTTCTTCTGTTCTGTGAAACATCACGGAAGTTACCATTACCCTGTGAATAATATTCAGCGGCAATTGAGAAGAAGTTGTAATCTCTTTCAGGATCACCGTGTTTACGGCTAAATAAATGTATAATAGACTTGTTTCCATCTTTGTTAAGTACATATGGATAACCACCTCTTAAGAAGTTATCTAAGTAACACTGTTCAATGTATTGATCAAACTTTCCTGCTGCTGTATGTGTCTTAACATCAGATGTAAAACTGTCTACCAATTCTTCTGCTTCTACAAATTTATTTGCAAGGTAATCCTTTCCACAGAATGTATCAAGTTTTGCATTAATCTGTTCTGTTGAACCTGCAAAGCCCATCATTGTGTCAAAAGCTAATTCCTTGCCTGGTTCAACAACTTCCTTAAATGGAGTAAATCCACATGGAACCTTGTTAGCAAAGCACTGTTCTTTAGAAAGAACACCTTCAATTGAACCATCAATAAAGTTAACAGGTGTCATTAATGATAAATCATATCCAAATACTGTATCTACATCATAGATTACATCCTGTAACTTTCCGTCTCTTACTGTTAAATAGTAATATCCGCCCTCAACATCAGATACTTCTGCTGAATCCTTTGTTGATGCTCTAAGTGTATAATATGGAACCTTGTTTTCAAGATTTCTAATATCTGCCCAACTCTTAAATAAGTTTGACATTTCTTTAAACTCGCCGTTAGCATACCATATGTAATAATTTTTGGAAGGCCGTCAATTACCTGAACTTCTTTAGCACTGTCTCCGATGTTCTTTACAGATACCTGTCTTACAAGTGCTCCTATGCTTTCATTTGGTAAAACATAGTAATTAACTGTAACTTCTATTCCATACTTTTCGTTTGTTTCAATTATCTTAAAACTGTTCTTATTCATTCTCATCTGACGTTTTGCTTCTTTTTCATAAGTGAAAAATGGCTCATAATATTCTCCGTCAATTTTTAAGAATGTTCTAAATCCTTTTACCTGAGTATTTTCAAATGCTGTGTTAGCTGAATTAAATTCCATAATGGCATTACCCTTATTGTCAATACCAAAACTGTTCATTCCCTGACCTCTGTTAGTGTAGAATGTCCAAAGTGGAATTCCCTTAACTCCTGCAAGACCTGGTAAAAAACTGGAAAAAGCCGGCTTTCTGTCATAATCATCTATAACAAAAGTCTGTCCTTCAAGTCTATAACTTTCCATTATATTCCTCCTTTAGTTGTACAACTGCGTTACCAACTGAATAATTTTAACCTTTTTTATTATTAATATTTATTATTATTTGCGTTCCTTATGCTTTCCACATGAGCTTCTGTAAACCATTGTTGGTGATAACTTAGTTACTGTGCCACTTTTGTCTCCCTCACTGTTTAACAATCTGAATAACTCATTTGCACTTGCACTACCCATTTCGACAATTGGACTGTGAACTGTTGTAAGTGGAACTCCATAATACGCACTTAAAGTACTATCATCATATCCGATAACACTTACATCTTCAGGAACCTTAATTCCAACGTCCTGTAATGCCTGAATACATCCCCATGCCATTTCATCATTGGCACAAAACATAGCATCAGGAAGTTTTATTCCACTTGATAACATTGAACGCATTTCACTATATGCTAATGCTTCTTCGTAATATCCTCTTAAAATTATGTCTTCATCAATTGGAAGATTATTTTTTTCCATCATTTCCTTATATCCCTGGAAACGGTGCTTATCATCTCCTGTTTCATTTCCGTGAATATATCCGATTCGCTTATGACCAAGTTTTATTAAATGGTCAACTGCCATTGTTGCTCCAAGCTTATCATCAACTAATACACCTGAAATGTTTTTGTCTTTACTGTCTCTGTCAATAAATACCATTGGAATATTGACTGTTGCGATTCTTTTTACATAATCACCTGTCAAATCTTCATGATAAATAATGGCTCCTGCTACACCTGATGCAATAATCATTCTATAAATTTCATCCGGTGAATTATCATTGCTTACGTAAATATTAAGCATATAATTATTTAATTTACACTGTAAATGAATCGCCTGTGTTAATACGTTATAGAAATCCCCCTGTAAACTTGTTACAAAAAAGTCCTATAGTATTTTTTCTATTAGATTTTAATAATTTGGCATTTATGTTAGGTATATAATGCAGTTTTTCAACAGCTTCTAAAACTTTCTGCTTTGTTTCTTCACTAACAATGTCACCATTGTTGAATACATTTGATACTGTTGAAATTGCTACACCTGCTTCTCGTGCAACATCTTTAATTGTAACCATACAATGTTCCTCCCTAGTTGCTTGACCCTTTTTCAATTTTGCTATATTTCTATCAAATTCCTGCTAAACGTTTCAAACATTTAGTATTTTTAGGCAGGTCACCCAACAGGATGACCTGCTGATTTTTCTATCCTTCTTATTAGATTTCTACTGGTAAACTCTTACATAATCAACATAGTAGTAATCTTCCCATGTTGTAACACCATTTACAGTTCCTTTGTTTGTCCATCCCTTAGTTGAAACTTCACCTGCAGCATTTCCGCCAACTGCACAGTTTAAAATAAAGAAGAACGGATGATCAAATGCCCAACACTGATCATAAATACTTGAGTCATACATTGAAGGATCATATAATCCTTTGTTTACTCCATCAACTGTAAACTGAATATATTTGTCTGTCCAGATAATTCCATAAGTATGATATGCCTCAGCACTCTTAGCCTGTGTTAAACCTGTTGCATAGTTTTTATTACCATGTGACCATGACTGGTTGTTGAATCTTTCGCAATGGATAGTCTGTGGGACTCCACCTGACATAGCTTCCATAATATCGATTTCGCCATCATATGGCCAACCTCTCTGGTCACCTGTTCCATCGCCTAACATCCAGCCTGCTGACCATGTTCCCTGTCCGCCTGCTGCTTTAGCTCTGATTTCCATCTTACCATACTTAAATGTTTTCTTATTCTTTGTAATAATTCTTGTTGAAGTTACCTTTGATGGAGCGTTGTTACCATTCTTCCATTCCATTCTTGGATGATAACAAGATTACCGTTTTCTACTTTAGCGTTATCTCCTGCTGTGTAAGTCTGCCATTCCTGATTACCCCAACCGCCATCGCCTGTACCTGTCTCATAAGTCCAGTTATTCATCTCAAGTGATGAACCATTAAATTCATCAGACCATACTAATTTCCAAACCTTAACTGATACAGCCTTTGAATATTTCTTTGAAGTAATTGTTTTCTTTCCTGATTTTCCAAAAGCCTTAACTTTGAAATATGTTGTTCCTGATGCAAGATTCTTAATTGTTGCTGAAGTCTTCTTTGCACCCTTAACTGTTGCTACTTTCTTAAATCCGCTGTTAGCGTTTGTTGATTTGTATACATAGTATCCTTTTACGCCTTTTACCTTTTTCCAAGTAACCTTTGCTGTTGTTCCTGATAAAGTAGCTGCTTTAATTGTTACATTTTTAGGTACTACTGTAACTTTAGAATTCTTTGAACTGCTTCCTACTGTGATTTTGATTTTACATGTACCAATGCCTTTTGCTTTTACAACACCTTTCCTGTTAACAGTTGCAACTTTTTTGTTGCTTGTTTTAAATTTAGCACCCTTCTGCTTTAAGTAAATCTTTTCAGACTTACCAACTGTTAAAGTAATCTTCTTTCCTGAGTAAATTGTAACGGCTGCATTTGCATCTGTACTCGGTGTAATAGTTACAAGAGTAACAACCATAGCCACAACAAGAAAAGCTGAAACTAATTTCTTAAATTCTTTCATTGTTTCCTCCTTTTTAAAAATAAAATACCTGATTCTCTATATAGGGGAACCTGCAATGCAGGTTCCACAATTTTTTTATTCTCCGGTAATACCTGTATTTTCAATACCCTGAATGAACTGTTTCTGTACTACCATGTACAATGCCAACAATGGAGCAATTGAAATAAGTGTTGCTGCCATTCGGTTTGCTTCGTTTATTACGTTACCTGTAGCCCCTGTTGAACCATTATCGAATAATGCAAGTTTTGCAGGTACAAGAGTTAATGCATCACCAAGCATTGTGTTTGTTGTATATGTTTCATTCCAGTTAAATACGAATGAAAACAGGAATACAACAAGTATTGTTGAAATTGATAATCTAACTGCAATATGATAGAAAACTCTAAATGAACCGGCACCGTCAATCATGGCTGCTTCATCTAATGACTTAGGTATCATATTAAAGAAGTTAAACGCAATCAAAATTAACATTGTTGAATATGTTCTGTCCTAATAATGACATTAGGAACTGTGGAATAATTGTTCCAATAACCTTAAATCCTACAATAGATTCAATTTCCGTAAATACCATAATTCTTGGGATTGTAAGAAGTGGTATTGGTAAAATAAATGCTAAGATTAACATTATGTACCAGAAATTACGTCCCTTAAATGAGTATCTTGATAATGCAAAACCTGTTGTAAGTGATACTGCTGTCTGAGCTAATGCCAACAATGCTGAAAACCAGATTGAGTTAAACAATGAGCCAGGCATTTCAAGAGTTTTTATTGCGTTTTTAAAGTTACTAAGTGTAGCATGCTTTGCAATCCATGTTACAGAAGGATCAATTAAGTCTTTAGAAGTCATAATTGCCTTTGAAATCATCTCAAATATTGGCTGTAAGAATACGAATCCAATACAGATAAGTAAAAAGTAAATTGCTGCTTTTGCAATAATATTTACTGCCTTTAATCTCTTTAATTTGGCAAAGTTGATTTTCTTTACTGCTGACAAATCAATTTTCTTTGCACTGCTATCTTTATTTGCCATATAACTTTGCCTCCTTCTTCTGATGTCTTGCCTGTGAAGCTAATCTCTTCTTCTGCTGCTTTTCCAGCTTCTTTAATTTCTTTTCCTGCTTCTGTCTTGCCTTAATGTCCTTAGGTTTTCTATCCCTGAATATGAGGAATACAATTCCTATCATTACAAGAGCTAACAGGCTGTAAATCCATGCGTATGTAGCTGCGAAACCAAGTCCTGAACTTGTTTCACCTGTCTTTTCTTCGATTAACTTGTATACAGGGTTAATTGAATCATACATACCTAACTGAATTACTGTAAATACTGTGATAATTAATCCAACCTGCTTAATCATTGGAATTGTTATCTTCCACATAATCTGCCATGCATTGGCTGAATCAATCTTTGCTGCTTCATAAATACTTGGGTTAATCTTTTGTAAACCATTGATAAATAATACAATTGGGATACCTGTAAACCAAAGTATAATTGAAAGCTGATCAAATATTCCTGCAAGTCCATTTGCTAATGCAGGTGAGTAACTGTCAATAATCTGCATTATGAAAATATTTGAATAAGCGTTAGTCTGCTGTGTTACTGCCGCAATTTTTTCTGCTGCCTGATCTCCTGCATTCTGTACAGTTAATAACTGTGACATTACAGGACCTGACATGATAATAACCGGCAGGAAGTAGATAGTTCTTAAAATTCCTTTACCTACATTAATCTTGCAAAGTAAGTAAGCAATAATGAATGATAAAACTACTACTATAAATGTGTAAGGTATAATCATCTTAATGTATGAAAGTAATGCAGGTAAGAATTCCTGGTTACCAACAAATGCATTAATGTAATTGCTTAAACCTATAAATTCAATCTTGTAACCCCAGTTAGTTGAAGCTACAGATGTAAAGCTTAAATAAATTGTAAATACGAACGGGAACAATGTAAAAGCACAAAAACCTAAAATCCAAGGTGCCATAAACATATAACCTGATCTATTCTGTCTCTGCTGATAAGTTCTCATTTTTTTCTTTTTAGGTGCTTTTGTTTCCTTTTTCTTTGTAGTATTGGAAGTTTTTGCTGTTTCTACTTTTTCTTCTTTAACTTCTTCTGAAGTTACTTTTGTATTTTCAGCCATTACTTAACACCTCCTTCTACTACTGCTGCGCTGTTTGCTGCAACGCTTGTACCATTAACCTGAATTTCATCAGATGTATAGTTTATAATAATTGTCTTCACATTCTCCATCCTTTGAATACTGGTTTGCAATTATACCACCATCTGTTTCATTACCATTAGCATCTTTTGATGCTGAAGTTAATTCTTTTCCATCCCAGCTATAAACTGTTCTGCTATCCAGTTATAATTAATAACCTGTGACAATGGTGTATTAACTGTATTGTAAATAGTATTTACTAATTCCTCATACTGTCCAAACTCTGTTGAATAGTAATCTGATGAAGTTGTTGAACCTAATAAGTATGATGGTTTCTGTGTTAAGACAAATGATGGTGAAATGTTGTAATCAATCATTCTTAACATATCTGTCTGTGCATAGAATGAGAAGTTAGCATATGGTGCATAAACTTCCATTGTTCCATTAAGTACCATCTGTAAGAAAGGAACTGTATCTGTTTCATATACATACTGTGATGTTCCTACAGGTGACTGTAAGTAACGGTCTGTATATTTCCATAAGTACTTGTTAGGATTTACAAGATTTGTCTTTGTTCCGTTCTTCTGAATCTTTGAAATAGCATCCTGATAAAGTTTTACAGTATTCTGAACTGTTGTCTTATTGTCATCACTCTTATAATGGCTTAAAAGAATGTTTGATGCTCCGTCAATTGTAAATGAACCGCTTAAGTCTCCTAAATCTTCATACAAATCTGTAATCCACTGTGCTGTCTTAGCAGGTGTTGCATATCCGTATTCTGTAACAGGAACGTTCTTTGGAAGAACTTCTGACTTATCTACTGAGAGATACTGTGAGTTAATATGCTTTGCTGCAGTTCCATAATAATTAACCATTGTTTCGTTTATTGATGAGAACTCTCTTGAAAATGAAATATCAATTCCCTTTTTAGCGAATTCTGACATTAAACTCTTAAATTCATTCTTCTTTCCAACTGAACTTGAGAACTTAGTGCTGTTAGGTTTTGATAATGTTTCTCCACCTCTCTGCCATCCTATAAGTCCTGTGTTAATATTTTCAATACCATCTTTATTAAGCTGATTTAAAATATTCTTAACATCTGATGCTGAAGTAACTTCAACTTCCTGTGTTGAGAATACCCCCTTCTTAGAATCTGACATAAGGAAGTCAATTCTAATAGGAATGTTCTTTTCATCAACTGACTTTTCAGTTAAAATTCCTTCATCAATTAAATGCTGTCTGTATGCCTTAGCCATACCTGTGTAATCAGCTTTGTAACCATCACTGCCGTCACCCTCTAAAAACTGATATGTTAAGTCAATATCAAACTTATTAGGTTTATCCTGTACTTTACGATATGAATCACCTGCCTGGTTTATAACCTGGAAGTATTCAGCGTTGTACTGGAATGATGCATATGCATATGTGTAAGCAATTTCTCCATCAGTTGTTGATGCAGGAGCTGCATTAATTGACATATACTCATCACCCTGATCTGCATAAGCTACAAATGCTGCCTGTGTACCATCACCATGTGAAATACCGAATACCGGCATTGTTGGGTTCTTAAGTGGTACAACATCATCTAATGATGAATAGTAGTTAGATTCTGTTGATGGATCTGTTCCATAAACCTTACTATTGTATTCACTAAACTTTGTCTTGTTTTCATTAAATCTGATTAAGCTTCCGCTTCCGTCCGGAACTAAAACATAACCAGGTGTAAGTTCTTTCACTTCTGTCTTAACAAAATCATCTGCATCTTTATCATAGTATTTAAGAATACCACCGCTTGTTCCTAAGAAAGGAGCAATTTCGATACATTTAATCTTGCTAATACAACCTGTAATTTCTTCATAAGGAACTTTAAAGTTAACCTTTCCATTTTCGCCTAAAGTCATATGAACTTTAACGCCTAATTCTTCATCATCAATGTTAAACTTACAATCCAAAACCCATTCATTTTCACTGCTTCCCTTAGTAAGCTGTGATTCGCCCTGGCTCTTCTTTTCTGGTGCTGATGATGCTCTCTGTGTTGTCATTGAATCTCCTGAGCCTTCAAAATATTCAACTGTTACAAGAGAATTGGCAAAAGCTGTATACTGGCTACTGTTAAATGATGAATCAACACAGTTTGCCATTTTTTTTACTTCTGCTATTGTCATATTCTTTTCTTTAGCATAGTCTTTAAGTTCTGTATTATCACCGCTTTCCTTAGCATCTGTAATAATATCTCTTGCTTCCCATGCTTCATTTAAGAAAGGAACGTCTACGCCTGTTTTCCAAACATATCCTGTTTTTGTATTTTCGATTGCTAAGATATCTCTGTCTTCATAGAAAAGATATTTGTAATCTCCTATTGTGCATAATTCTTCGTAAGCATTTGAATACTTTAATGAAGATTTTGCAACATCAGGTACAGGTCTTGTATCTCTGTTAGTGTTAATGAATGCAGCGCCAACTGCTACACAAAGTGAAAGGACACATAAGAGACATACAATGATTGCTGTTGCTTTAAATTTATTCTTTTTAGCTGCCTGTAACATTTCTTATTATCTCCTTTCCTACTGTGATTAAGAAGTCGTATAACTGTTCCCACATAATAATTACTACAAGAACAACTATAGCCGCAATTAACATAAATACTGCTGTAATAATAAGGCTGACTACTGTCTGCTTAAAGTCATAGTCATGAACTGTTGAAAGTCCTTCAAATATTACTGCGATACTCCAAATACCACCGATTATCATAATAACTGTCAAGATAAATGATTCGTTATATGTTAATTGGTATGACATAATTGTTGTAACAATCATGCAAATCATTAATGGCATAATACCATATGCAGGAATCATATATACCTGCTTTAATGTTCCGTCACCATCTGTAATTGATGTAACAAGGAAGTTACATACGATGAAGAGAATTAAGATAGCAAAGAAACCAACTACTACGGCTCCCATATCCATATCTTCAACGCTTGTATACTGATAAATAAATCCTTTTCCTGTCTGATAAATCATATATACTGCAAAGAATGCTACATAAATAATTGTTGCTGCAATCATTGATCCGTTCTTTCCAACTCTTATATCATAATATCTGTCAATTGGATGTTTAGCACACTTAAATGCATAACCGATTTCTCCAATTACAGGAAGTTCTTTTAGTTTAGTTCCAAACTGTTTTCTCTTAGTTCTTAAAACTTTCTTCTTATCAACAAGTTTAATAACTATACTCAAAACAATTAAGATAATTACAACTGTTAATACTGCTCCAAGGTCCTTCTGGATGCCTTTATTTCTAACTTCCCAGAAAGCATTTGAATAACCGCTTCTGTTTCCGGCAATTTCAAAATGTTCCATTGCCTTATCATATTCTTCATCGTTATAATAAGCTTTTGCAACACCGTTATGTGCCAAAACTGACATCTGGTTTAATCTTAATACGTAATTCCAATCTTTAAGAGCATCTGTGTAATCACCGTTTTCATATTCCTGTAATGCTTTATAAATTGTTGTTGCGTATTCTGTTGGTGTAAACGACTGGATAAATCCCTTCTTACCATCTGCTGTCCAAATGTTTCCATTGTTATCAACAGCAATTGTTGTAAGTGATGAGAACAAACCTGACACGTCATTGTTACCTGCCTCTTCACCAAGGCAGAAAATCAACTCTCCGTCTC
>ENA-OQAZ01000737-OQAZ01000737.1-human-gut-metagenome-genome-assembly--contig:-NODE-737-length-17615-cov-2.373856_pt1 | contig 17615 bp, 21 predicted proteins | sample MGYA00242737_ERZ504531 | MGnify/ENA primary metagenome ERZ504531 (study PRJEB26092, sample SAMD00036244) | human gut metagenome | host: Homo sapiens | study: EMG produced TPA metagenomics assembly of... | reverse complement strand
ATCCATGCTTTGATCAAGATGCGTGCTTCCGGGAAAAGGAATATCGTATTGCGGGAAGTCTGGAAAATACGGACCGTATTATGAAAGATACCTTCTGGATCGGTGTATATCCGGGAATGACAGATGAAATGCTGCAGGCGATGGCAGATGCGATCAAGGATGCATTAAACTGATTTACAGCAGAAAGCAGGATGGAAAATAATGATTTTAGATGAAAGACTTCGCTGGATGGGGTTCTGGATGCTGGACAAAATGAAAGGTGGAAAGACCAGAGAATATTATGACCAGATTCGTTATGCCTGGAAAGAAGGCAGCTCTGTTGAGGAGACAGAGAAGAGAATCCAGAATCTGATCGCGCATGCAGTTAAGACTACTGATTTTTAATAAAGATTATCCGGAAACCTGTTCTCTTGAGGATCTTCCGGTGGTAATAAAGATACCTTCGACAGCAGTATGACCGTTTTGTATCTTCCACATATAAAGATGCACCGGATAACAGGGTGATGTGTACGAGTGGTTCTACCGGAACTCCCCTTCGCATGATCCAGAACCGGGACAAAATCCGTCACAACACGGCGGGTGGTATATTCCTGGGAGCAGCAGCTGGATATTATATCGGTATGAAAGAGGCTTTTATCCGTGTGTGGGTCAATAATGTAAAGAAAAGTAAGTTTCAGCTTTTTCAGGAAAATCTGATCATGATGGACAGTTCCCGGATGGATGAGCAGGCACTGGAAAGGATGTTCCGGGTGATCGAGAAGAAAAAAGTAAAATGTCTCGTCGGCTATTCGTCAGCACTTGGGGAACTGAGCAATTATATTCAGAAAACAGGAAAAGATTGTAGCCGCTGCAAGGTGAAAGCGATTATTCCGATTTCTGAGACGATGCCGGAACCGGTGCGCCGAACACTGGAAAAACAGTTTGACTGCCCGGTACGTGCCTGGTATTCCAATGAAGAAAACGGAATTATGGGATTGCAGAATGAAGATAATGAGGGGTACCGGATCGACACAGAAACGTATTATTATGAAATCCTGAAGATGGATTCCGATGAACGGCAGAGCCGGGAGAACTTGGAAGAATCGTGATCACGGATCTGTTTAATTATGCGTTTCCGATTCTCCGCTACGATAACGGGGATACGGCGGTGGCAACCAGAAAAGAGAAAAATGGCAGATACAGGCTGTATCTGGATGAACTTTACGGACGTCGAAGCGATCTGATCTACGACTGTGAAGGAAAGGCGGTAACACCGTATATTATTACCAATAATCTGTGGGATATCGAAGGGGTAAAACAGTATCGTTTTATCCAGGAAGATGTGAAAGACTATACCATCTGGTTAAACGGAGATCCGCAGAAGATGAATCAGGAAGAAATTCTCGGACGGATCCGCCGTATCTGGGTGAAGAAGCCAGAATCAGGTGGAACTGGTGGATGAGATCCCGGTGCTTGCTTCCGGAAAGCGCAAATACATAGAAAACCGGTGCGAAAAGTATAAGAATCAGACCGGTTTCTGCGGATAATAGGGAGAAACAGGTGGAAAAGAAAGAACAGAAAAAACGGATCGCTGCAAACACCCTGTATACCATGGGCGGGCTGATCTTTATGAACGGCGTTTTGCAGCTGATCATTACGCCGTTGCTCAACCGATATATGGGAGCAAAGCAGCTGGGAGAACTTTTGTATATTACAGGGTTGGTTGCGATTGTCTGTCCGTCCGTCGGACAGGCGTTAAATACCAGCCGTCTGGTGGTGCGAAGATCACATGAGGTAACCAATGGAGACTACGACTGGATCCTGTTGCTGTTTGGCATACTGGGAAGCGGTGTGGCACTTTTTATGTCAAGAGACAGTATCAGCGGAATCCCTGTGGGAATCGGGGTATTTGCCCTGTTTCTGCTGACGGTTTTCCGGTACTATGGGGATGTGGAATATCGACTGAATCTGAATTATCAGAGGTATTTTATTTATTATCTGCTGATCGGTATCGGATATCTTGCGGGATTTGTGATTTATCGTATCACAGAGCAGTGGTTGTGGATCTATCTGGTCGGTGAGGCGGCTGCTCTTTGTTATGTGGCAGTTACAGGATCTGTATTTCATAAGTTTTTTCAGCGGAGCGGACATTTTTTATGTGGCGATGGAGCGGGGATTTTTCCTGACATTGTCATACCTGATCACAAACACCACAATGAATATGGACCGTCTGGTGATAAAGCAGATTCTTGGCAACGAACAGGTAACGATCTACTATGTGATTTCCCTGATCGGAAAGACCCTGGTGCTTCTGATCGCACCGATCAATACGATCGTGATTTCTTATCTGACAAAACGCAGAGAACTGTTAAACAGAAGTCAGTTTGGAAAGGCAGTGCTTGCGGGAGGCGGTGTGGCAGGTGTTTTTTTTCCTTGGCTGCCAGGTGGGAACACCGCTCTTTGTCTGGCTGTTTTACCATGACCTGTTTCCGTCCATCAAAGGACTGGTCACGGTGGTCAATCTGGCACAGGTGCTGGGATTGTTTTCCGCATTTTTATTTATACTTGTTTTAACATTTACGGATGAAAAATGGCAGCTGTGGATACAGCTTGCACACTTCGTGATTCTGCTGACCGCATCGGTGCTGGCAGCAAAAAATTATGGGATGATCGGATTTGCCTGGGCATGCCTGGGAGCAAATACGCTTCGGGTTGTGGCAGTGATCGCACTGGGGATCTGGAAGGCAAAACCGGCGAAGAAAGAAGGAGAATGAAAAGATGCAGACAGGTGAAGTTCTTAGAAGAGTGGTGTTCAATCTTCTGGATGCTGCAAAAGGCGGTAAGCTGAAAAAATTAAAAGAAGTCAATAAAAGAGAGATCATGGAAGGTGTGACGCCGGAATATATGGAGCGGAGGATCGATCTGCTTCTGGACTATGTAAAAAACCATTCTCCGTATTATAAAAAACATCCGGAATGGACAAAACTGGAAGATTTCCCGGTGATGACCAAGGGAGATTTTCTTGAGCATTATGAGGAAGTGCTGGTGGAGAACAGCAAAGAACAGGGTAATTTGTACCGGCTGAGTACCAGTGTTCTACCGGAACGCCATTTACCGTTCTGTGTGACGGTGACAAGATGAACCGGTCAATATGAACTTTATTTCCTGTATGGAACTGAACGGTTTCCGTCTGGGAATGAAGCGTGGGGAATTCCGCGCGTGGATAAAGGGGAAAAATACCATAAGTATGTGGAAATCTTTCAAAAATAATCTGGTCATGGTGGATATCTCCAACATGGGAGATGATTCTCTGGAAAAGATCTGTAAAGATATCGAGAAAAAGAAGATCCAGGTACTGGTGACCTATTCGAGTGCACTGACTGCATTGACCGGTTATATCCGACGGACGGGAAGAGATATCAGTAAGTGGAAGGTAGAGATGGTATTTTCCATGGGTGAGGCACTGCCGGATGCAACCTATGAACTGACAAAAGAAATATTCGGACATTCTCCGGTGCGTTCTTATGGAAATAATGAAAACGGTTTTATCGCGATTCAGTTGGGCGAGGATAGGGAATATACGATCGACCTGTATAACTTCTACCCGGAAGTGCTGAAGATGAACAGCGATGAGCCTGCAGAACCGGGAGAACTGGGACGGCTGGTCGTTACAGATTATTATAACAAAACCTTCCCGATGGTGCGTTACGACACCGGAGATACGGGAATTATGCGGATGTATCAGGATGAAAAAGGGCGGATGCATGGAAAATATGTGGAAATCTACGGCCGCCGCGGTTCTCTGATGTATAATTGTATGGGCGAGCCGCTGTCGATCCATGTATTTATGAACACGCTGTTAAAGTTTGAGGGTGTGGTCTATCAGGCAAAATGCATCCAGTGGGGACAGAAAGAGTATGAACTGCTGGTCAACGCAGACCGGAAAAAACTGGTGGAAGAGGATCTGATTGCCGCTTACCGGCATTATCTGGGTGAGGAAGCGGACATCCGGATCACTTATGTGGACGAGATCCCGATCCAGGCTTCCGGAAAATTCATGGTCTGCGAGAATAAATGGGATGGAAGGAAGTAGAGGATATGAAGCAGAAAGTGTCTGATTATATTGCGGATCGTCTGGCACAGGAAGGGATCTGCCAGGTATTTACAGTGACGGGCGGCGGCGCGATGCATCTGAACGATTCTCTGGGACATCACCCGGGGCTGTCCTGCCTCTACCAGCATCATGAACAGGCGGCAGCGATGGCGGCAGAAGCTTATGCGAGGGTAGACAACCGGATGGCGGCGGTCTGTGTGACTTCCGGTCCGGGTGCGACGAATGCCATTACCGGAGCCTTGTGTGCGTGGATGGATTCCATTCCGATGATTGTCCTGTCCGGGCAGGTGCGATATGATACCACGGTGCGCCACAGCGGTTTAAAGATCCGCACGATGGGAGTGCAGGAATATGACATCACGCCGTCCGTAGAACCCATGACAAAATATGCCGTCATGGTGACGGATCCGCTTACGATCCGGTATCATCTGGAGCGGGCGATCTATCTGGCAAAAACGGGTCGTCCGGGACCGTGCTGGCTGGATCTTCCGCTGAATATACAGAGTGCCATCATAGAAACCGATGATCTGAGAGCGTACGATCCGAAAGAGGATGAGAAAGAACTTCCGGCTCCGGTGACAGAAGAGATGGTGAAGAAGATTCTGGAAAAACTGAAACAGGCAGTGCGTCCGGTGATCTTTGCAGGTCATGGGATTCGACTGGCAGGTGCATATGACAGCTTTCAAAGGCTGGTGGAGCTGCTTGGGATCCCGGTAGTGACCGGAATGAGCAGTATCGATCTGATGGAATCCGCACATCCGCTGTATGTGGGAAGAAACGGAGGAACGGGAAATCGTCCGGGAAACTTTGCAGTGCAGACCTGTGATGTATTATTTTCCATCGGAAGCAGACAGAGTTTTTTACAGACCGGATTTGCCTATGAAAAATGGGCGGCACATGCGTATACGATTCTCAATGATATCGACGAGGAGGAACTGAAAAAAGAGACACTTCACGTGGATCTTCCGGTGGTGGCAGATGCAAAAGAGCTGATCGAAAAGTGTATCCACATGCTCGAAGAAGCAGGGTGTAGCCGTGCACACCCCTGGTTTGCAGATGAGAAAGAATCCTCCTGGAGAGAGAAGTGCCGTCACTGGAGGGAAAAATATCCGGTAGTGACGGAAGAAAAATACAAAGAACCGGAACCGGGACGAACAAATATTTATGCATTTTATGACAGTTTGTCAAAAGTGCTTCCGGAAGGGGAACAGATCCTGGTCAGTGTAGGAACCTCACGTGTGGCGGGAAGTCAGGCAATCTATCTGAAAAAAGGTCAGAGATTTTACACCAATGCCGTGACTGCATCGATGGGTTACGGGCTCCCGGCGGCGATTGGTGTATGCGTTGGATCCGGGAAAAAAGAAGTAATCTGTGTGAACGGGGAAGGGTGTATGCAGATGAATCTGCAGGAGTTACAGACCATCCGGCACCATAACCTGCCGATCCGGATCTTTGTGATCAATAACGAAGGATACCATTCCATCCGTCAGACCCAGACGGCTTATTTTGGCGGTCATCTGGTAGGTGTGGGTGAGGAGAGCGGGGATCTCAGCTTCCCGGATCTTTCTCGACTGGCACCGGCGTATGGATTTGCTTATAAAGAATGCAGAAACAGTGCGACACTGGAAGAGGATCTGCGGGCGGTCATGGAAGTTCCGGCACCTGTGATCTGTCAGGTTTTTGTGTCGAAACTCCAGAAGACGGAGCCGAAACTGGCATCCAGACAGCTTCCGGATGGAACCATGGTGTCGGCATCACTGGAAGATATGTATCCGTTTCTTTCGAGAGAAGAGATGGAGGAGGAAGGCGTATTATGGAAAGAGTGATCGTGACAGGAGCGACCAGTATGATCGGAGAAGCGCTTATTGAGGAATGCCTGAAACATGGAATCTCTGTATGTGCGGTGATCCGCAAGGATACGGCAAGAAAAGATCGTCTGCCGCAAGATCCTCATCTGGAACTGGTGGAATGCAGTCTGGAAGAACTGGCAGCACTGCCGGAAAAAGTGACAGGATCTTTTGATACGTTTTACCATATTGCCTGGGGGTATACCGGTGCGGCAAGAAATAAAAGTACCAGGCTACAGAGTAAGAACATTGATTATACCCTGGATGCGGTAGAGGCAGCTGCAAAGCTTGGCTGTAAACGATTCATCGGAGCGGGTTCCCAGGCGGAATATGGACCATTGGATCGGGAAATGATCGGCCTGATGCGCCGGAACATCCGACAACTCCGTATGGGGTAAGCAAACTGGCAGCGGGAAAACTTTCGAAACTCCTGTGCAAAGAGCTGGGAATCGAATGGATCTGGCCGCGGATCTTCAGTGTATATGGAATCTATGATAAAGAAAGTACCATGGTAATGACGGCAATTCATCAGTTCCTTGCAGAAGAAGAAACAGCATTCACCCCGGGGGAACAGGAATGGGACTATCTGTACAGCAAAGATGCAGGACGGGCTTTTTATCTGATCGGGGAAAAAGGAAGAGACGGTTCGATCTACTGTGTGGGGAGTGGAAAGGCGAGACGGCTGTATGAATATATTTACCAGATCCGGGATGTGGCAAATCCGAAAGCTACTCCGGGGATCGGGAAAAAGTCCTATGGTGTACAGCCGGTGATGCACCTGTGCGCGGATATATCGAGTCTGAAAAATGATACCGGTTTTGAACCGGCATATGAATTTTCCAGCGGAATCCGGGAGATGGTCTGCTGGATGAAGGAGAAAGACAAATGAAAAAGAAAATCTCTGTGGTGATACCCACATACAATGAAGAGGGGAATGTAAAACCGCTGGCAGAATCCATTGTCGCAGTGATGGAGACAGAACTTCCGGAATATCGGTATGAGATCCTGTTTATCGACAACCATTCCAAGGACAGAACGCGGATGTATCTGCGGGAACTGTGCGCAAAGAATAAGAACATAAAGGCAATCTTTAATGTCAGAAACTTCGGTCAGTTACGCTCTCCGGTCTACGGACTGAAACAGGCAACCGGGGACTGTGTGATTCGGATGTGCGCGGACTTCCAGGATCCGGTGGATATGATCGTAAAGTTCGTAAGAGAGTGGGAGAAAGGATCCAAAATTGTTATTGGCATCAAAAAAGCGAGCAAAGAAAACCGGATGATGTACTGGATCCGTGGATGCTATTATAAACTGATCCGGAAAATAACAGATATTGATCATATCGAACAATTTACCGGCTTTGGACTATATGATAAAGCATTTGTGGATGTGGTGAGAGATCTTCATGATCCGATGCCATATCTGAGAGGAATCATTGCGGAACTGGGATTTGATTATACGGCGATTCCTTATGAACAGCAGAAGAGAAAAGCGGGAAAGAGCAAAAATAATTTTTACAGTCTGTACGATTATGCGATGATCGGGATTACTTCGTATTCGAAAGTGGTTCTCCGGATGGCGACGTTTCTTGGATTTTTTGTGGGAGGTGTCAGTGTGGTGGCAGGGATTATTTATTTTATCCTGAAAATGCTGTACTGGGATCGATTTACCGCAGGCATGGCACCGTTACTCATCGGAATGTTCTTTCTGGGAGCAACGCAGCTGTTTTTCATCGGTCTGCTGGGAGAATATGTGCTGAGTATTAATACCCGTGTGCTGGATCGTCCGCTGGTAGTAGAGGAAGAAAGACTGAATTTTGAAGAGAAAGAGGACAGTGAAAATGAAAGCAAAACTGGCAAAGCGTAAAACAGGGTTCTGTATGCGGATGAAAGAAAGCTGGAAGGAAATGAAATTGTGGGATGCAGAAGAACTCAATAAGCTGGACTGGGTGATCTCAGCGCTGATCCTGATTTTTCTGTTTTTTACCTGTGCCTATGGAGATCTGATGCTGACGGGAAATAGGTCATTTTTGATGTATGAACATTTTACAGATTTTTATAAGGCAAGCTATGAGCAATCCCATGGATATTATGCCAATTATCTGCCGAGTACTTTTCTGGCATATGCGATCTGGAATCTGCCGTTGTATCTGACCGGTCATGCGCCACAGGCGATGCTGACAAACAGTTTTATCAATAATATGTGGTATAAACTGCTTCCGGTGCTTCTGTATTATGCGACTTCCCATCTGATCTACCAGATCGGTGTGGAAGCAGGGTTCGGAGAAAAGAAAGCAAAGCTTTGTAAGTTTGCATTTCTGGTATTTCCGATCGGGGTGTTCAGCCAGTTTATTTTCAGCCAGTATGATATCTTTACCGTATTTTTCATGGTACTAGGCCTGTATTTTTATGTGAGAGGCGGCTTATGGAAGTTCGCACTGTCTTTCGGTGTTGCGGCAACATTCAAATATCACGCACTGCTGTTCTTCCTGGTACTGCTGGTTTTACGGGAGAAAAAGATCCGCAACCTGATCAAATATGCAGTGGTTATGGCTGTTCCGCTGATGATCGAAGTGCTGCCGAATATCGGAAATATTTATTTCAAGCGCAATGTTCTGGGATTTGGCGTTTTGAAATTTGTGCAGAAACCATTCATCATTGGCTTCTTTGACGGAATCAATCTTGTGGCGGTAACAGCAGCTTTCATGCTGGTGTGGGCGTATCAGAAAAGACAAAAGACAACCGGGAAATGTTTTCCTGGGGCATTTTCTTCTGTGTGGGAATGAGTTTTGCAATCTTCGGATTCTCTTCCTGGAACCCGCAGTGGCTGCTGATGCTGGTGCCGTTTCTGGTGTTAAATATTTTCATGAATGAAAACGGCAATCTGCTGGTGATGGTGACAAATGTGCTGATCGTTGCACTGTATATCTTCTGCAGCCAGAACCTGGTAGATGAGCAGATAATGAATTACGGAATCCTGAAATACATCCTTCCGGGACAGCAGTTTGCGGTGAGAATGTGGGATCTGTATATGTTCCATGATGAAAAAATGCTCTGCTCTGCGATGTGGGTGGTGCTTCTGGTCTATGTGGTCTTCGGGCATCCGAAATACCATATCCGGAAAGGAACCGAGATTGCAAAAGGGCTGGTATGGCAGATCCGTGCGGCATTTCTGGTCAGTGTGTTTGCATTTGTGATTCCGGCATCGATCTGTGCGCTTGGCATGTTCCAGGGGAAAATTGTTCTGCTGGATAACAGCCGTCAGGATCTGGAACCGGACAATATCATTCAGGTGGATGAAAGCTCTTCAGTGAGCCAGGATCTGACGATGGAGGGAAGTGTGCTGTCGAATCTGAAGATTCGTGTCTATACCGGAGAAAAGAGCATTTCTGATACACTTACAGTGGAACTGATTGACAAAGAAACCGGGGATGTGGTATATCAGGGAGAAAAAGAGACGGACGGTTTTACGACCAATTCGGCGCTGTATTCTTTCATCGGCGAGAAAGTTTCGGTGGAAAAAGGAAAAACGTATGAGCTGCGGATCAGCAGCGAGGCGAAAGAAAGATCCGGTATCGGTCTGTACTGTGTGACAGCAGACAGTGAAACACAGCTTCTGGCAGAGACAGAGGTCAGAGATGAACTTCCGGCAAGCCGGCTGCAGATGCGTGTGACAGGGGAACAGTAAAAGCGGCCTGAAACAAAATAACAGAAACAGGAAAATTAAAGAGTATAAAAAGGGGAGAAAAGGATGAAGCAGACAGAAAGTCCGGCTATCCGGGCGATACAGGAGATTAAAAAAGCGGTCATCGGAAAGGATGACTGTATCATAAAAGTGATGACGGCGATTCTTGCAGGCGGACATATTCTGATCGAGGATGTGCCGGGAGTGGGAAAGACCACGCTGGCACTGGCCTTTTCCAAAGCGCTGCACCTCGAGCAGAACCGTATTCAGTTCACGCCGGATGTACTGCCGGGAGATGTGACGGGATTTTCATTATATCAGAAAGCGACCGGTACCTTTGAATATCAGCCGGGGGCTGTTATGTGTAACCTGCTTCTGGCGGATGAGATCAACCGTACCTCACCGAAGACGCAGGCGGCACTTCTGGAAGTCATGGAGGAAGGGAAAGTAACGGTGGATCAGATTACCCATGAGTTGCCCAAACCGTTTGTGGTTATTGCAACCCAGAATCCGGTGGGAAGTGCGGGAACATCCATGCTTCCCCAGTCACAGCTGGATCGTTTTATGATCTGTATGCACATCGGATATCCGGATATGAAATATGAACTGGAGATCGTGAAAGGCAAGATTACGACAGATCCGCTGGATCTGGTAGAACCGGTGATGAATGGAGCACAACTTCTGCGCCTTCAGGATGAGATCCATAAAATTTATATTCATGATGCGGTCTATCAGTATATCGGGAAGCTGGTCAATGCAACAAGAAAACATTCCCTGATCGAGCTTGGAATCAGCCAAGAGGAACGATTGCACTGGCAAGGATGGTACAGGCACTGGCATATCTGCGGGGGAGAAATTATGTACTTCCGGTGGATGTGGAGGATGTTTTTATCGATGTGGAAGCACACCGTATCCAGCTGAATGGAAAAGCACGTGTAAACAGAGTAACCGCTGAACAGATACTGAAAGATATTCTGGAGGGAACGACAAAACCTTCCGTGGTGAGAAAATGAAGAACAAATTACTATATTTCGGACTGTTGGTGGTCACACTGTATCTGGCCATCCTCTATGACAGTCCCATGCTTCTGGGCTTTGGTCTGATGGAAATGATACTGCCGGTTATATCCGGCATTCTGATGTTATGGACAGCGGCACATATGAAGGTACAAATCTATCTCCCTATCGGAGTTGCCGAAAAAGAGCAGCCGGTTAATGTGGGGGTGCGGATCGAAAATAAGAGCCGGATCCCGGTATCCAGGCTGGAAGCAAAAATAAAGATACAGAACAGATTTTATCAGCCGGAAAAAGAAGTGATTTTTCAGGGAATGGCTGATGGGAGAGGAACGACCCGCCTGACAACAGCCATTACCAGCAGTCAGTGCGGGTTGGTTGCGTTATGGGTGGAACAGGTAAAAATATGGGATCTGTTTCATCTGTTCGGAAAAAGGATCGAGACAGATGGAAAAGAGGAGCTTTCAGTACTTCCGGAGTATTATGAGGCCTTGCTAGAAATCACACCGCAGATTCGGGAACAGTTGATTGAAAGTGAAGAATACGATGAGAAACGGCCAGGAGATGATCCCTCTCAGATTTTCCAGATCCGGGAGTACCGGGAAGGTGACAGGATGCAGAGGATCCACTGGAAAGCCAGTGCACGTACCAGTCAGCTGATGGTAAAAGATTACAGCATGCCGATCGGACTGGGAGCACTGTTGCTTTTTGATCTTCAGGTTCCTGAAGAATCGGGAGCAGTTTTTCTGGATCAGGCAATAGAGTACGGACTTGCTATTCTGCAGGGATTTCTGAATCAGGAATATCCGCCGCGGGCGGCGTGGTATAACTGTCGGACACAGAATATGGAACAGATAGAGATCAGGGAAACAGAAGATCTGTATCTGCTGACTTCGCGGCTGTTTCAGGCAGGATCTTACCGGGAAGAGATTCTTCTGGAAGAAGCCTATAAACATTCTTATCCGCAGGACGGATACAGTATCTGTCTGCGGATTACTACAGATGGTCAGTGGTGGGAGGATGGGATCCTGAAAGGTGAGCTGACACGTACCGGACTTGAGACAGAGGGGATCAGCGTATGAGACGACAGACAGAAGAGTGGCATCCGACGGGAATCCAGGTGGCAGGAGAGAAAAAAATAAAGATTGAATCCAGGAGACGACAACAAAAGCATGGCGTGCTGCTGCGTTGTGTATATCTGTATCTGTGCATGGTGGGAACAATTCTCACATTCAGACTGGATCTTGGAATGAAGTTCCGGGTACTTCCGGTAGCAGGAGTGTTGTCACTGTTTGTGTTACTTGCAATATTAAAAAGTATCTGGAAACCATGGGGAAGATGGGTATACCGGGGAGCATATCTGTTAATCTTTCTGACGGGAGGTCTGGGATGGAAACATCTGCCGCAGGATGGCAGGCAGCGGAAAACAGTATCCGGCATCAGTTGTCGGTATATTATGGGGTGACACTGGCAGAAAAAACACCATTGCTTTCCGGGGAACGGGGAGAACTGTTGCTGATCGTTATTTTTGCACTGTTTTTCTGGAGTATGGAAACAGCGGTGGTACGAAAAGGGCGGGCAGGGCTTTTGGTAGCTTCGGAGATTCTGATCGTGCTTTTGGAACTGATGTGTGGCTGCCGTTTCCTGCAGCGGGAATCTTTCTGATCGGAGGATCTCTGCTGGCATTGCTCGCGATGGGACAAAACCATGGAGTAAGCAATCAGCGGATCCTCTATCGTTCCGGGCTGTGGGCAGGCGGGCTGGTTCTTTGCCTGTCACTTCTGGCAGGACCAGCCGGTTCGATGCTGGCAAAACAGACAAACGGCTGGAATGAATGGCTGTATCAGAAGGTACAGAAAAAAACCAGTGAGATTTCCCGGGCAATGGAAAGCCAGAACGGGTTATTTGGCAATCATAATCCGACGGCGGATGGCAGTCTGAATAACTATCCGGTAGAACAGAAGGATGAGATCGATCTTACAGTACATACCTCCGGGAAACCGGTACATAATATGTATCTGCGGGGATTTACCGGCGGAACATATCAGGGGAATTACTGGAGCGGCGTGGATCAGAAAGATTTTGCGGATGCGTTTTCAGAAGCGGACAGCGGCTGGCAGGTACAGAATATTCTCTACCGTTACATCGGGTCCCGCTCTTCGGAAGGGGAAGGAACTGTGACGGTTACCAGAGAAAATCCGGGCGGTGATTATGGATATATTCCTTACGGCTGTGCGGTGCCGGATGATGAAAATGTGCAGGCGGACGGCTGTTATGCCAGTGCCGGAAAAGAGATCTCGTACCAGGGTTATGTAAACTGGACAGAATGGATGGATCCACAGCCTTCGAAAGATGCGGAGTCAGAGATCGAGAGCGCTTACCGGGAATATGTGGCGAAAGAATATCTGAAAGTTCCTGTGGAAGGACTGGATCGTCTGCGTTCGTACTGTGAACAGCAGAATCTGCAGTCGGTACAAGAGGTTATCGATTTTGTGGTACGGGATGTGCAGGAAGGACGTACGTACAGCATGGATCTGGAACAGGTTCCGGCGGATCAGGATTTTGCAGAGTATTTTTTCTTTGACCAGAAAAAAGGATACTGTATTCATTATGCGACAACAGCAACGCTGATGTTCCGTCTGCTTGGTGTGCCGGCGAGATATGTTACCGGATATGTGGTGACACCGGAGGAGTTTACGGAAGATGGAGATGGCTATACGGCACAGGTACCGGATACGCAGGCACATGCGTGGGTGGAAGTTTACCGTTCCGGAAAAGGCTGGATCCCGGTAGAAGTGACACCGGGTTATCAGGAGAACACCGGTGGAAATGAAAATCAGGAAGTGACCGGAGAGGAAAGCACACTGACACCGGAACCGACCGCGGAGCAGTCCCAGGAGCAACACCGGAGCTTACCGAAACTCCACAGCCGGAGCAGGAAGAGGCATCGTTGACACCGGAGAGTGAAAATGGTCAGGGAACAGAAGAACAGGAGACAAATACGGAAAATGGATCCGGAGAACAGAGACCGGAGGGAATCGGACATGCATTCCTGAAACTTTTCGTGATACTGTTGATTCTTGTCGGGCTGGCCGGTGGCAGTGTGGGTATAGTTGCTCTTCGCAGAAAACAGATATTGCAGGAGCGAAACAGTTGCTTTTTCCAGAAAGATATCAACAGGGGAATCTGTGAGATTTCCTACGCGATTTATGGGATTTTCCGGGATGCAAAGGAAGCCGGAGTGCTGCAGGAAGTCCCGGAACAGAACGATGACCGGGAATTTGCCCGACAGACAGAAAAAATTCTCCCGTGGATGGAAGAAGGTCATATACAGCAATTGTGGAACTGGTAGAGCGGGCATCGTTCGGACCGGATCCGCTGACAAAGAAGGATCGGGACCGGTGTTATCAGTTTTATGAGAGTCTGGAGCAGCAGTTCTGGATACAGATGCCGAAACAGAAAAGATTCTGGTGGAAATACATGAAAGCGTATAAAACTTCATAAACTAGGAAAAAGGCATCGGGCAGTCTGTGAAAATATGAAAGAAAAACTTCGTATGATCCTGGCAGTGACAGGGATCTTTCTGCTGCTTCCTCTGCTTCTGACGGTTTTTCTGTCGGGCAGAGAAGTGTTGCGCATAAAAAAACAATGGAATATGGAATCGCTTCTTCCCATGATGATGTGCAGGGAAATCCCCTGGGAGTATGAGGAGGAGATGAAAAAAGTACAGGCTGTTCTTACAAGGAGCAGCCTGTACTTGCGTATAGAAGAGAATGGGATGGATGGGGAAGACTGGGAAAAACTGTGGAGGGAAGTGAAAGCAGCGCAGCATCAGAAAGGGTATCAGCAGGCATACCGGAGTATGGAGCAGCAGCCAAAGATACTGAGGGGGAGATGCTTTTTTACCGGTCGAAGGTTTGTGAGGGTGTGTTTCACCGGATCAGCAGCGGTGCGACCCGTGACGGGCTGGAAGTGTTTGGAAAGATGGAGAAAGGCTATCTTCTCAGTGTGGACAGCAACTGGGATATGTATGGGGAGGCTATCTGAGCGGTCATTATTTTTCGGAGGAAGCACTGCGAAAACAGCTGGAAAAGGCATATCCCGGGCTGGTATTTACGGAAGAATCACCGGAAAAACAGATAAATATGTATAAACGGGACAAAGCGGGACACATTTTATCCTTGACAGTCGGGAATAAGACAATCTCAGGGGAAGAATTTCGCAAGCTTCTGGAACTGCCGTCGAGTAATTTTACGATGCAGGCGGCAGACGGGAAAATTCGCTTTTTATGCAAAGGACAGGGGCACGGGCTGGGACTTTCGCAGTATGGAGGAAATGTGCTGGCGAAAGAAGGAAAATCGTATCGGGAGATTCTGCGGTATTATTTTCCGGAGTGTGAAGTGAAAAAAGAAGATTCCTGACCGGATAGAAAAACGGTGTATACTTCTGAAAAATCAGGGAATTCTATAGATAAAGAATCTGGATGAGTAACTGGGACTGACGGGGACGGTTACTGGTTTTGTTCTTTAGTATAGAATAGCAGAGGTGAAGATGATGAAAAAAGAAAAGACATTGCGTATGGCAGTTACCGGTGCGCTGCTTCTGACCGTGGTTGCGGCGGGAATCTCCATGTACCGGACGGATACAACGCCGAAAAAGGAAAGTAAAGTACAGCAGGAGGAAGAGAGCAAAGATGTGACGAGTAAAGATGCCGAGGCACAGGATACCGGAGAACTGGCAAAGAATACAACAGAAAATCAGGAAGCGACTCCGTCGCCAACCATGAATCAGGATAACCCGGACAATGCAATCCCTCCGGCACAGGAAGACGAAAATGGACAGGAAACCGCAGATGTCCGGGAATCTGCCGATACATCCGCAGCCGTGCAGCCGGAACTGAATTTTACCGAGGACAGCCAGATGCTCTGGCCGGTCAACGGTCAGGTAGTGATCGATTACAGCATGGATGCCACCACATATTTTCCGACACTGGATCAGTACAAATATAACGATGCCCTGATGCTTGGCTGCGAAAGCGGCGAGCCGGTACAGGCAGCAGCCAATGGTCAGGTGGTCTCCATCAGCGAAGATGTTGAGACAGGAACTACCATGGTCATGGATCTCGGAAACGGCTATCAGGCAACCTATGGACAGCTGAAAGACATCGCCGTAGAACCGGGACAGACCGTGGAGAGCGGAACCATCCTTGGCTACGTCAGTGACCCGACAAAATATTATGTCAAAGAGGGCGCAAATCTGTACTTCTCCATGACTAAAGACGGCAACCCCATCGACCCGATGATCTATATCGAGACGGTGACAGAATAGAATCATCCGTCTGTCTGAAGCTTCCTTCAGGCAGGCGGATTTTGCTGTATTGCATATCAATAATTGATCCGGCGGACCAATTTTGATTGTTGTATTTCCTGTATGGACAGGTGGATGGGGATGTGCTATTATAGAGCAAAGCATTATTATTTCTATCATCTAGGAGATCTAAATATCATATCTTTTTCAATTCCAGATTCCACATCCAGAAATCTCAATGCTTCAGATTCAGAGAACAGCAGAGAGGTTTTATGGAAAGCAGAAACGGACAGATCAGAAAACCTCCTGCACAGTAAGTATAAGGAGGGTAATGGGAAAAACAGACATTGTAACAAAAAACTATATGCGTGGGAGTGATATATTTGCGGATGCATTTAATTTCCTGATTTATAACGGGAAAGCACGGATCAGTCACAATCGCTGCAGGAGAGAGATGCAACGGAGCTTGCCGTGTTGTTTTCAAATGACAGTGTGAAAAATGAAACAGAAGTACAACAGAAATATCGCGATGTACTGAAACGTGCGGTTATCATGCAAAATAAGGAAGCTACTTATTTATTGCTTGGAATCGAAAATCAAACAGATATCCATTATGCGATGCCGGTAAGGAATATGATTTATGACAGTTTGCAGTATGGAAAACAGGTAATGGAAATCGCAGCAGAGCACAGGAAAAAGAAAGACAGGAATGGGACACAGGCAGAATATCTGTCGGGATTTTACAGGGATGACCGCCTGGTTCCGGTAATAACGCTGGTGATTCATTTTGGTGCAGAAGAATGGGATGGCCCAATGTGTCTGAAAGATATGATAACGGTTCATGATAAAAAGCTGCTGGAATATATTCAGGACTATAAAATATATCTGATCGATCCGGCAAAGTTGACGGAGGAAGATCTGAGAAAATTTTCCACCAGTCTTCGGGAAGTGTTAGGTTACATAAAATATTCCAGAGATAAAACAAAGTTAAGAAACTATATTGTACATAATCCGCGCATGAAATTAGAGAAAGAGGCGGCGCAGGTAATCAAAACAATTGCAAAAACACCAATAAAAATCAAAACGGGAGGAGAAAAAACAGATATGTGTCAGGCAGTGGATGAAATGATAGAGGATGGAAGAAGAGAAGCAACGGTGAGGATTTTGTCTGGTTTGGTAAAAGATGGAATCTTATCTATGGAGGAAGCAGCTAGCAGAGCGGGGATGTCAGTGGAAGAATTAAAAATAGATATTGAAAATACAGCAGAAAAATAGTAGGGTGGAAAAAGAACAAAAGAAAGAACAACCCGGAATCTGTTTTGGAAAAAACGATTTCGGTTGTTTTTTTGATTCCCTTTTCGAAAAGGTATGTGTATAATGAAAAACGGGAAGTGAACGAAATGAATTATACATATATATTGCAATGCAGTGACGGAACTTACTATACCGGCTGGACGAATGATATAGCAAAACGACTGAAAACACACAATGAAGGAAAGGGTGCAAAATATACCAGAGCCGTCTGCCGGTGACACTGGCATATTACGAAGCGTTTGAGACGAAAGAAGAAGCCAATGCGCCGGGAGTGGGAGATCGAAGCAGCTGTCACGGAAAGAAAAAGAAAATTAATAATAATTAAAAATATCAGGTAATTAACCATAAAAGGTACTA
>ENA-OQAZ01000736-OQAZ01000736.1-human-gut-metagenome-genome-assembly--contig:-NODE-736-length-17619-cov-3.928424_pt1 | contig 17619 bp, 19 predicted proteins | sample MGYA00242737_ERZ504531 | MGnify/ENA primary metagenome ERZ504531 (study PRJEB26092, sample SAMD00036244) | human gut metagenome | host: Homo sapiens | study: EMG produced TPA metagenomics assembly of... | reverse complement strand
CCAGATTGGAGCCGATGGCCGAACCCGTCAGCACAATCGGTGCCTCCGCTCCAACCGATCCACCGAAGCCGATCGTGATGGCACTGGCAATTGTAGACGACCAGATATTATGTCGTTTGATACGTCCCTGACGACGCGAAATCGCATACAGGATCTTGGTAACACCATGACTGATGTCATTCCTTCACGATATTACGCACAAACCATCCCGCCAGGAAAATACCGATCACCGGATATACCAAATACAAATAGTTGGCCGATGTCGCATTAAAGTTGTTTGTCAGAAAATTCTGTATCTGATGAATAAGGAACTTCCGGTGGAAATGACAGACGAAGATTATGTAAACTTCATGATATGGCACAGAGGACTGGCAGTTCCTGCCGCACGGAATCTGGATGACGAAACAGTTCAGAGAGGTCACAAATTATTCCGTGAAATAGGCTGTGCTACCTGCCATCGTCCGTCATGGACTACAGGAGACGATAATTATCCCGATCCGAACGGATACTTCAAAGATGGTGACAGCCGTCTGCCACGCTATCCACACCAAACTATCTGGCCATATTCAGATATGGTTCAACACCGCCTGGAAATGAAGAACAATATCCGCACGGGATGGTGCCGTACCACTCCTCTTTGGGGACGCGGACTTTCCTTAATCTGTGCCGGACACAGCGACCGTTTGCATGACTGTCGTGCACGTAATGTCATTGAAGCCATTATGTGGCATGGAGCTTCAAATAGTGACGCACGCTGGAGCATTGACAAGTTCCGCGAACTCAGTAAAGAAGATCGTGACGCCATCGTCAAATTTATTGATGCCATTTAAGCAATGAAACAGATTGTCTCCCTCCTGAATCCTATCACCAATAATATGACAGGACATTCAGGGGATGAGACAAATTCAAGATTCACCTTCTGGTTATCTTTCAGAAAATTATAACTACATGAAATTATTAAAACGAACTGCCTTCAGTCTGCTAGGCATATTACTTCTGATTCTTACTATAGCTACTATATTGGAAAAAATATATGGTACGGACTTTGTAAACGAGTATATCTACAGTTCCGTACCTTTTGTCATTTTATGGGGAGTAACCGCAATTACTTCCTTATTATACATCATAAAAAGCAAACTGCATCGTCAGCCTGTTATTTTTTTGCTTCATCTTTCTCTTCTCTTTATATTGGCAGGGGCATTCACCACATGGATATATGGAGAACAAGGCACTATGCGTGTCCGCCAAGGAGAACAACAGACCTCTTTCACCGATTCCAAAGGAATTTCCACCAGCTACCTTTCAGCATCACACTAAACCAATTTGAAATTATTTATTACAAAGGAACCTTGGCTCCAATGGACTTTATCAGTCATATTTCAGTAGCAGACAAAGACTGCCACCGCCAGATACAGGGGAAGGTTTCCATGAATCATATATTTTCATACCAGCACTATCGCTTTTATCAATCAGGCTACAGTGAAGATAATGAAGGAAGCGTATTTAGTGTATCTCATGATCCTTATGGTATAGGAATCACTTATGCAGGATATACTTTATTGCTACTTTCCACCGTTTTCTTTTTCTTCAGCCCGCAAAGTCGGTTCCGCCAACTGCTGAAAAGCCCTTTACTACACAGAAGCTTGACAGTCATCTTGCTTTTATTCGCATTCAGTCTCAACAGTAATTTTCTCAAAGCAAACAGTACATCCCCCAAGGTGCTTCCGCGCGAAGTAGCCGAACATTTTGGAGATTTATATATTTTATACAACAACCGTATCTGTCCTTTACAAACCTTTGCCCGTGATTTTACAGTCAAACTTTACGGTAGTTCCTCATATAAAGGACTGACACCAGAAGAAGTACTTACCGGATGGCTGTTTTATTATGACAGTTGGAAAAATGAACCAATTATACGAATCAAGAGTAATGAAGCCCGTAAATTACTGGAAATAGAAGGGAATTACGCCAGGCTGAAAGACTATATCAGTACCATTAATGAATACAAGCTGGAAAAAATGATGAACCATATCCGTTCAGGAGAACAGGTGACTGACAAACGAGGCATAGAAGAAGCTGATGAGAAATTCAATATCATCAATTTAGTATGTACCGGTGCCATGATGAAAATATTCCCTTGTCGCAATATAGCCGGAAAGACATTGGAATGGTATTCGCAAAGCGACCAATTACCTCAAGATATGGATATGACAAATGGGTATTCATTCGTAAATCTATGAGTTATGTAAACGAAAATGATTGTGATGAAAAAAGTACAATGATGCCTGCCTGTTATTAGAAAAAAATCAAGAAAATACCAGCAGAAAGAGTGTGACGGACTGCTTCCTGCAGATAATAAATTCAAGCTGAGAAAATATATAATCAATTTGATTATAGCAAATCTGTCGCCATGGCATGTATTTGCATCGGCCTGATATGTTTTATCTATTATTGCCATTGCATGGCATCGCAAAAGAGAACAAGCCGGAAGGCAATCATAATATTGAATATTTTGCTATGGATTGTTTTTACCTATTTGTCGGCTGCTATCTGCTGCGTGGTTATGTGAGCATCATCTGCCATTGTCCAACGGCTTCGAAACCATGCAGTTCATGGCATGGTGTACGCTATTGCTCACTTTTCTGCTACAACGTAAATTCGCAATGTTGCTCCCTTTCGGTTTCCTGCTTTGCGGACTTACGCTGATGGTATCCATGCTGGGAGAATCAAACCCACAAATCACACAACTGATGCCGGTTCTGCAATCTCCATTATTGAGTATCCACGTAGTAGTTATCATGATCGCTTATTCGCTGCTGGCATTTATCATGCTGAATGGTGTAACAGCGGTCATACTCCACCAATCACAGAAAGAATGCAAAGAACAAATAGAACGATTGCAGATAATAAGCCAAATAATTCTTTATCCGGCAATTTTCTTACTCGCTATCGGTATTTTCATTGGTGCTGTATGGGCAAACGTATCATGGGGACGCTATTGGGGATGGGATCCTAAAGAAGTATGGGCCTTAATCACCATGCTGGTATATGCCTTGGCACTGCATCCGAGATCACTGCCATGGTTTCATCGCACCATGTTTTTTCATGTTTTCTGTATAACTGCTTTTATAACAGTACTGATTACTTACTTCGGAGTGAATTTTCTGTTAGGAGGAATGCATAGCTACGCAAACGGATAGCCCTCATCCATCAATGAAAAGCTATCCTTTCCGAAACAAATAGAAACCAACTTGGACAAAGAACCTGAAACACTATAAAAAAAGGAAATTACCCCCATAAAAGAAGCACTCCCCGCGAATCACTTCGCAGGGAGACTACTAACTAATAACTAACTTGTGGTTTACGTAATTTTTATATGACTTATTTACAATGCAAAGATAAGGTTTGCCATCTGTCTGTGCAATCGCATGATATAGGTATTCTGGACAGTCAGACATCCCTATTTATAGCTATAATAAACGAAAGTAGAAAAGGTATCTATCAAAATCATTATTTGTAGGTATTGTCTGAGATTATTAAATGTTGCAATTTTGCCAAAAAGAATTTATCTTATTATACCGTAACCATTGATGTGGAGTTCTCTCTATTATTATTTCTCTGTAATGTTAGTCACAAAAGAGAGACTATAAAACCTTGTTCCAGGGAAGCATACCTTCGGAACAACAAAAAGTCCGGACTTGGGAAAGCCCGGACCTTTATTTTATATCCATCAATACAAGATATTAATACACCTCTACCTTTGCAGCAGCAGCCTTGCACTTGTCACGCAAAGCGTCCAAGTCACTGCCATTAGGAGCATAACAAACCACAACTCCCATACGGCGGTTCAATTTTGTATAAGGTTTACCAAAAATACGGAGATAAGTATTTGTCTCCTTACAAACTTCCTCTTCACCACGATAACGGGGAGCTTCCTTGCTGGCAATTGGAGAAAGAATCACTGCACTGGCCCCTATGCGTTCTTGTGTAATTTCAGGGATAGGAAGTCCTAACACCGCACGCAGATGCAACTCAAACTCATTTAAATTCTGAGTACCTGCCAAAGTCACCATTCCGGTATCATGCGGACGGGGAGAAAGTTCGGAGAAATAAACTCCGTTTTCATGACTCAAGAAAAATTCAACTCCCCAGATTCCCGCACCGGTCAAAGCCGCCGTCACTTTATCGGCCATACGCTGTGCCTCCTTCAAATGTTCGGGATCAATGTGCGCCGGCTGGAAACTTTCCCTATAATCTCCCCCTTTCTGTACATGTCCGATAGGCGGACAGAACAAAGTAGGACCGTTTTTCTGAGTGACGGTGAGCAAAGTAATCTCACTATCGAACTGAATAAATTCCTCAATGATCAATTCTTTAATATCTCCACGACTGCCTTCACACCCATAATGCCATGCCTGTTCCAACTCATCCGCGCTCTTGACCAAAGACTGGCCTTTGCCGGATGAAGACATCAAAGGTTTCACCACACAGGGAAAACCAATCTCTTTTGCGGCCTCCTGCAATTCTTCCAAAGACTTGGCATAGAAATACTTGGCTGTCTTTAATCCTAATTCCTTAGCTGCCAAATCACGAATGGCCTTGCGGTTCATCGTGAAATTCACTGCACGGGCACTCGGCACTACTTGAATACCTTCCTGTTCCAAATGATACAGACGTTCGGTACGGATAGCTTCAATTTCAGGCACAATTATATCCGGCTTGTGTTTGGCTACCACAGCATCCAACGCATCACCGTCAAGCATACTGAACACTTCAAATTCATCAGCACCTGCATGGCCGGAGCACCTGCATAAGAGTCGCAAGCAATAACATACTGCCCTTTACGTTTTGCCGCAATGACGAATTCCTTACCTAATTCGCCAGAACCCAGCAATAAAATCTTCTTAGTCATAGTATTTATATATGTTTGATATTCCTTACAAAAAACGGAGAGTTGAGAACAAGACACCTCTTGATTCCCAACTTTCCATCTGCAAAGATAGTGTATTTTATAAACTATACGATATCATTGAAGCAATATTTGGATCATTCAGTACAAAGAAAACACCCACTCCCAACGCGATGAGCCACAATACGATAAATATAATTTTGGTTACAATGGACATGGGTTGCCAACCTCCAAAATGACGCATCAGCATGTGTATCAGTCCTATAATAGGAATACCGATAACCAGAATACCTGCTACGGACATAGCGACAGTCAACCCCGGAGAGCTACCCACCGTAGCCCAATTAACCGCAGGCAGCACCTCATAAAGCACAGCCGGCAATGCAGCAATCAGTCCCGTAGCCGCCATCAGCAATGCAAAAAAGACAATCAATAATACAAACAATACAGGCGCACAGCAAATAGCAATGAAAACAAGCAGGAACTTGATAAGGAACCCTGCCACAGACACAATCCCCTCCCCTATCTTTTGCAAGATACTCCTAGGACGGTCTGAGCGTACATAATCATTCACTTTTTCAAATCCGTCTGTTACAGTCTTGCCTATATTCTCCACATTAATAGCAGCCCCCTTCATGGCGAGTTTCTCGGGAGCGGTACGCGCCATAGGAATAATAATCCACGCTATGATATAAGCCAATATCACCCCATGAACAAAGAAACCAAGAACCAATAGAATGATACGTACCCAAGTAACATCCCATCCCATATAAGCAGCCAGTCCGGAAGCCACTCCACCTAGTACCTTATTGTCCGGATCACGAAACAAGCGGCGCATAGTGTTCCTTTTTGTTTTTCCGAACCCGATGCTTCTCCACTTTCTTCATCGGAAAGATCTTCGGGTTTACCCATCCGGGCTATGATTTCTTCCACATCTTCAATGGTAATAACCTGTTTACCTTCATTCAAACGGTCGGTAAACAGCTCAGAGATACGTAATTCTATATCATGTACAATTTCTTCCGCTCCCTCCTCACGACAGAAGTGAATACGCAGGTTAGTTAAATAGTTATCCAACAAATGGTAAGCGTCTTCGTCTATATGATAAACGGTACCTCCTAAATTTATGGTTAAAGTCTTTTTCATTGTATCCTGTTTTTAATTGTTTTTTAAATGATTCACTGTATTCGCCAGCTCCTCCCAGGCAGCCTCCAGTCCGCTAAGGAATGTTTCACCCTGAGGAGTGAGACTATAATATTTACGAGGTGGTCCCTGAGTGGACTCTACCCATTCGTATGAGAGCAGGTCATCGTTTTTCAGCCGGGTAAGCAGCGGATAAAGCGTCCCTTCTACTACAATGAGCCGGGCTTCTTTCAATTTTTGAATGATATCCGAAGCATATGACGGCTCTTTGTGCAACAACAATAAAATGCAGTATTCCAGCATTCCTTTGCGCATCTGAGATCGTACATTGTCTACATTCATAATCTATAATACTTTGTTTGGCACAAATATATGTATTATACAAGTACCTTGTATTACATAGTTCTACTATTTTGCATAAATTAATATTTAAACAAGAAAAAGAAAGGAAGCCCCTTTTTTTCTTGCAAAAAGTTTATCTTTGCCTCTCGTTATAACACTAAAAAGATATAAAGATCATGTTTACCATAAAAAAGGCAACGCCCAATGATATTCAGTTGATTAACGAGATGGCTCAGATCGTGTTTCCGGCTACCTACCGGGAAATTCTTTCAAAAGAACAATTGGATTACATGATGGACTGGATGTACTCTCCGAAAAACCTGCGTAAACAAATGGAAGAGGAAGGGCACATCTATTACATAGCTTACAAAGATGGAGAAGCTGCCGGATATGTTTCCATACAGCCCGAAGGAGAACATTTATTTCATCTGCAGAAAATCTATGTACTTCCCCTTTTTCAAGGTTGCCGGTTGGGCAAAGCACTATTTGAGCAAGCCGTCAAAGCAATTAAAGAAATCCATCCCGGACCTTGCGAAATGCATTTGAATGTAAACCGTAACAATAAGGCTTTACAATTCTACCAACATTTGGGAATGGAAAAAGTTGCAGAAGGAGATTTCCATATAGGCAACGGATATTATATGAACGATTATATCATGGGACTGAAAATCTAACCCTATCTTACAAAAACAAAATGGACGAATATCGTATCAATGGATTGACCATAAAAGAAAATTTGCTGCAACTGGCAGAAAATGGAAATAAAAAGTTTACCGAATCGCTGCATCCGGGAATAGAAAATGTATTGGGTATCCGCATCCCTGCCCTAAGGCGGTTAGGAGCACAAATTGCCAAAGATGACTGGGAGAGTTATCTACAGACTGCGGATACTTATTATATGGAGGAACGTATGCTACAAGGTATGGTAATAAGTAATCTGAAAATGAAAGACACGGAAGCATATCTTTCACTGGTTGCCCGGTTTATTGCCATCATCAACAGTTGGTCTGTTTGTGACACCTTTGACTTTTACGGCAAACAACGGTTTGTGGACAAGAACAAGAAAAGGGTCTGGCTATTTTTGGAAGACCGGATGAAATCCGACAAAGAATATGAAATACGTTTCGGAGTAGTAATGGCAATGGCTCATTATATTGACGAAGAGTATATAGACAACGTATTGCAATGGATGGACCGGATCAGTCACGAAGGATATTATGTGAAGATGGCTGTAGCATGGGCTTTATCCGTATGTTATGTCAAGTTTCCTCAAAAAACGATGAACTATCTGAAGGAAAATCATTTAGATGACTTTACTTACAATAAGGCACTACAAAAAATCATAGAATCTTATCGGGTAAGCACGGAGGACAAAGAAATCATCCGCAGCATGAAAAGAAAAAACAAATAATGTCCATTTACCGCAAAGAGGCTTTGAATCCTTCCGAAAGAAATTCACCATTCATATTCGGAAAGATCCAAACCGCTCCAGCAGCTATTAATAATCGGGAAAAGTTATTCCTCCCAAACCAAATAAGCTGAAACCAGCCAATGATTCAATTTATTGCCATCTACCTGTTGTGCCTCAGGGATACTTACCTTAAAAGAATGTTTACCGGCCGACAAGTCACCAATAACAGCCTCCTCAGGCATCACATCGCTACCCGGACACCAATTGGAACGGGACAAATCCGAAGAAGCCAAAGGTTCTTCAATCTCTTTTGTCGTATACCCCTTATCACCTATATATGCGGCAACTCGTGGTATCAGCCATACTCCCGTGGCCGGATTAAAACGGCGGAAAGAAGCACAGTCATCACGCCAAGGAATGAAATTCAACACCTCCTTGCCATCAACAGACACGATGTTCCGTTTCTCCACAAACTCATCTCCGCCACTATGTCCTCCGTGACCTGTTACAATATACTTCAAACGAACATTCTTGGCAGCTTTCGGCATATCAAAATCCATCACCACATCTTTGCGTGAGAAAATATCCGGATAAGTCTGTCCGATATAATACACCGTATTCATCAAAGGCTTCACACGGCGCTCCGGCATCACGTCGCAAGTGATCTTACTCTCCTTCACATCCAATTCCATACTGGCCACATACCCCTCGGCAGTCCATGTATCAATATAAATTCCCACGTATGCCTCTCTCTCCAATGCCGGATAAAGATCGGTAATATCCTGCACCCAAGTCACACTCTTTTCCCATTTCGGATATATACAGGACGCCTCTTGCTGCTCAAAGAATCATTATCCGAACTATAATACCCCACACCGAACGGGTCATAAAACGCATCAGTTCAAGGTAGGCACATAATCCTGACCCGGAACAATACCAATCATTTTTTCATATTTGGTACTGTCTACCGCAGGAAACGCCCTCTTGCCTTCGGCTATATTCATCAGATTAATCACCGATTCTTTGGGAAGCACAAAACAAGAGCCAGATTTATCCCAACGGTCACCATTGGAAGCTACAGTTACTTTCAGGGTAACATCCACATCCCTTTTATAATCGGGCAAGGTTATTTTCTTTAAAATGATACGCCCGTTTACCAGACGGATCACTCCGTCAGCATTGGCAGGAGTATAATTAGGGAAAGAATCGGGACGAAAACAAACAGGGGTTTTGTCGAATACTTGAATATGAGTATTTCCCAATGCCGGTAATTCTTTGTGATTTGCAGCATCGGCCGGCATCATAAAAGTTGCCGCCACAGCCAGTGGGGCAATAAAGGTCAGCAGGTTCATTCTTTTTAATTATAGGTTAGTAATCAAGGGTATATAAATTAATTTCACAAAAAACTACACGGACCTACACAAATCGTCCGATCTGTATAAATCCATGTAGTCTATAATAAAAAAAAGGAATTATTGATGCTGTTCACGCAACAAATCATTCACAGTCTTCACCGGATTAAAGGTACTCAACGGCACTTCAACAAAAACAGTGTTCCAGTCACTCATTGCGCCGTTCCACAAGCCCGGAAGCTCCAATGCTTTCAGTTCTCTACCGTTCTTTGATTTATAAGAGATAAAACCTGTAGCCTTATCCACATACTTCACCAAGTCGAATTTGTTTCCTTTATAATCGCGTACCGCACACACCAAATCCACCGGATTAAAGTGAGTACCCTTCTCGAACATCTCTTTCTTGACCGGATCATTCATGTCAATCTGAGAACTTTCCAAAATTTGCAATGAAACAGTACCATCCGCATTATAAGCCAGGAACGGGCCGCCTCCCGGTTCACCCACATTCTTCACCATACCGCATACACGCATCGGACGGTTCAACTTCTTACGCAGATAAATAACCAGGTCGGCATCTTCCAGATCCTTGATATCCAGTTTGCGGCAACATAAAGTCTGCTGTAAGAAACGAATGATCTCTTCCAGCTGCGCATGTGTATATTTACCGCCATCCAGTAATTCCAAATATTCAAATACCTGCTTCTGCAGAGTAACCAGTACCCCCGCAATCAGCTTTTTATACGTAACAGTATCCTCTTTCAAGCGATCGGGAACCACATTATCTATATTCTTGATAAAGATAACATCGGCATCCAAATCATTCAGGTTCTCAATCAGCGCGCCGTGCCCCCCCGGACGGAACAACAGCTTGCCTTTATCGCGGAAAGGTTTGTTCTCCATATCGGCAGCAACCGTATCCGTACTCGGCTTCTGTTCAGAAAACGACACATCATATTCCACCCCGTATTTCTTTGCATAAACGGCAACCTTCTCTTCCACCAGCTTTGTGAACAACTCACGATGTTCCGTAGAAACGGTGAAATGCACATTCACTTTTCCGGTCTTGCCTGCCGCATACAACGCACCCTCCACCAAATGTTCTTCCAGCGGTGTACGCACACCATCCGCATACCGATGGAATTTCAACAACCCCTTCGGTAATGCCCCATAGTTCAAGCCGGCAGCTTCCAGCAGATTGGCTACTATAGGTTTATACTCCTTCCCGGCCATCAAAGCATCAATATCCTTTCCTGTATTATCCATACAAGCCGCATTCAAGTCATTGTAGAATGCGAAGCTATGAATATGGTCGAAAAATTTCTTTTCGAAATCAGTCTTCGGAGTATTATAATCAGCCCCCAGGAATTCGAACAAATTCTTGAACATGCGGCTGGCAGCACCAGAGGCGGGTACAAACTTCACGATAGTTTTCTCCCCTTCCTTATATGTATCCCATGCTTCCAAATAATTTTTCATTTCATTTTCGGCGGGAACCATGATTCCCTTTTCAACAGAAGCGGCTGCATCCAGCTTCAAAAATGGGAAACCCTTTTCAAAGCAAGCCAGTTGTTCTGCAATCTGCTGCTCGGAAATTCCTTTTTTCACTAATAAGTCTTTGTCTTCAGGTGTTAACATAAGTACATGATTTTATATGGTTTAAATAAATTGTTACCTTATTCTTTCACTATTAATTGCCCAAATACAAAAATGCGAGAACACTACCTAATAAATAAAGAAAAAAAACTACCTTTACCCTCGAAAAGATTTCACGTGTTATGGAAGAAAAAGCATTTTTCACAGCCAAAGAGCGTGAGCAACTGTTCGCCCTCTATAAACGATTGCTGCAATTATCCGGCGACACCTTGCAGAAGGGTGATTGCCATAAGTTAAAAATACACCTCATAAAAGCAGTTGCCGAAGGTAACCTGCCACGAAATTGTTTCGGAATGAATCCTATCATCAAAGATATGCAGACCGCTGTCATCGTGGTCGAGGAAATTGGGATGAAACGGGCTTCCATCCTGGGGATCATGCTGCACGAATCGGTAAAGAACCATTTATGCACCTTAGCATCTGTACAACAGGAATATGGAGAGGATGTAGCGGGGATCATACGCGGTCTTGTGAAAATCAATGAGCTATACTCCAAAAGCCCTACCATAGAATCGGAAAATTTCCGCAACCTGCTACTCTCCTTTGCCGAAGACATGCGTGTTATTCTGATCATCATTGCAGACCGCGTGAACCTGATGAGACAGATAAAGGAGACTCCCAATATAGAAGCACGCACCCAAGTAGCCAACGAAGCTGCCTATCTGTACGCACCACTGGCACACAAGCTGGGGCTATACAAACTGAAATCGGAACTGGAAGACCTTTCCTTGAAATATACCGAACACGACGTATATTATCATATAAAGGACAAACTGAACGAAACGAAAGCCTCCCGTGACAAATACATAGCCGCCTTTATCGAACCGATACAGCATAAGCTGGAAGAAGCAGGATTGAAGTTCCACATGAAAGGCGTACCAAGTCCATCCATTCCATCTATCAGAAAATGAAGAAACAGAAATGTCCCTTCGAAGGAGTGTATGACTTGTTTGCCATCCGAATCATTCTGGACTCTCCCGTCGACAAGGAAAAACAAGAATGCTGGCAGGTATATTCCATTGTGACCGATATGTATATGCCCAATCCCAAACGTCTGCGCGACTGGCTCTCCGTACCCAAAAGTAACGGATACGAATCCTTGCATACCACTGTAATGGGGCCTGAAGGCAAATGGGTGGAAGTACAGATACGCACCGAACGCATGGACGAGATAGCGGAACGTGGTCTGGCAGCCCACTGGCGTTACAAAGGCGTAAAAGGAGAAAGCGGTCTGGATGAATGGCTGACCTCCATCCGGGAAACACTGGAGAACGCCGACAGTGACCTGGAAGTGATGGACCAGTTCAAACTGGAATTATACGAAGACGAAGTATTCGTATTCACCCCCAAAGGTGACTTGTACAAGATGCCGAAAGGAGCGACCGTACTGGACTTTGCTTTCGCCATCACAGCAAACTGGGGTCCAAGTGTATCGGAGCAAAGGTGAACGGAAAGAACGCACAATTAAAGCAAACGCTGAACAGCGGTGACCAGGTAGAAGTCATGACTTCAAACACCCAGACACCCAAACGCGACTGGCTGAACATCGTCACCACTTCGAAGGCAAGAACCAAAATACGCCAGGCCATCAAAGAGATAGAAGCCCGCCAGACAGAGTTCGCCAAAGAAACCATAGAACGTAAATTCAAGAACCGCAAACTGGAATACGATGAAGCAGTGATGATGCGCCTGATAAAAAAGCTGGGATACAAAACCGTAACCGAGTTCTACCAGGACATAGCCAACGAGACAAGAGATGCGAACGACATCATCGAAAAATACCTGGAACTGAAGAAAAAGGAAACGGAAAACCGGGAAGATATTGTCTATCGCAGCGCCGAGAATTTCAGCATGCAGACAGCACAGGACGACAAGACCTTCAAAGAGGACGTACTGGTCATTGATCAGAATTTGAAAGGACTGGACTTCAAATTAGCCAAATGCTGTAACCCTATCTATGGCGATGATGTATTCGGATTTGTAACCATCAGCGGAGGAATCAAAATACACCGTACCGACTGTCCTAACGCACGGGAGTTGCAATCACGTTTCGCCTACCGTATCGTAAAGGCGCGTTGGGCTGGGAAAAGCCACGGCAAACAATACCCCATCACGCTGCGCATCGTTGGCCATGACGATATAGGAATTGTGACAAATATCACCTCCATTATCAATAAGGAAAACGATATCCTGCTCCGTTCCATCAGTATCGACTCGCACGACGGGCTGTTCAGCGGCATGATGACCGTAATGGTAGATGATACTTCAAAGCTGGAATCATTAGTAAAAAAGATAAAGACAGTAAAAGGAGTAAAACAGGTAAACAGAGGATAAACCCATCCCAAGCTTAAAAAAAATGAATGAACTGCATAAACGACTAAAAAGCTTTACATACGCTGGAAAGGCGTATGTAGTTTTTTAAGCAAGGAACACAATGCCTGGATACATTGCGCAGCCATCATCGCCGTAACCATTGCAGGCATCCGGTTTGAAATAACACGCACCGAATGGCTTGTCATCCTCCTGTGCTTTGCAATGGTACTGGCTGCCGAAGCATTCAACACAGCCATAGAACGCCTGGTAAACCTGGTATCACCAGACTACCATCTATAGCCGGAGACGTAAAGGACATAGCGGCAGGAGCCGTACTGATTTGCGCTATCTTTGCCGCCCTCATAGGGTTGATTATCTTTGTCCCTTATTTTTAAAGGTGTTAATTTACCATTTATTTCACTAACAGTTAAAGACCTTTTATAAAAAAAACAGTAATTTAGCCCCGATAATTTTTAAAAAGTGGAACTAATGAAGAAAATTTTGCTTTCAACATTATTGTTGATTATAGGGTTAACCACATACGCAGCCGTATGGCAATCTCAAGGAGAAGCAGAAATAACCTTTGAGAAAACAACACATAACTTCGGTTCATTCCCCGAGTCTAGCCCGAAAGTTACTTGCGTTTTCAAATTCAAAAATTCGGGAGACGGTCCCTTGGTCATTCATCAAGCGATCGCATCTTGCGGATGTACTGTTCCCCAATATCCTAAAGAGCCCATCAAACCGGGTGAAAGTGGACAGATAACAGTGACTTATAATGGAGCCGGCAAATTTCCGGGACATTTCAAGAAATCAATCACTATCCGCACAAACGGGAAAAATGAAATGACACGTCTTTATATAGAAGGTGATATGACCCCGAAAGGCACAGTTGCAGAATAGAATTCTCACATCATAAGAGAGAGGATGTATCAAAACAAAAGAAGATTCGAGTTTGATACATCCTCTTTTTATATCCGGAAAACACTGCCCCGCCTGCCTGTATCCAAGTAAAGACAAAAAAATAAGAAAAAAAGAACATTTTTCCCCAATAATAAGCCACTCTTATTCTGATTAAAATAACGTACTTTGCAGCAAATTTAAGAGAACAATGACAAACAAGCTATTATTCTTTGTCCTGCTGGCCCTCTGTTTCAGTGGCTGTGACATGCTGGAAACCCATCCATACGATGTACATATTACAGGAGAAAGAGAACTGACCAACAAAAACATCCAGTTGATAGAAAACAAAATGCAAGGCAAAAAAACAATCCGCTTTGCCATGATCAGTGATACCCAACGATGGTACAACTCTACCGAAGATGTTGTAAAAGCCCTCAATGCCCGTGGTGACATAGACTTTGTCATTCACGGAGGAGACCAGTCCGATTTCGGCGTCACAAAAGAATTCATATGGATGCGGGACATATTTAACAAATTCCAGATGCCCTACGTATGCCTTTTAGGCAACCACGACTGCCTGGGTACAGGTGAAGACGCATACAGAGCCATTTATGGAGATCCCAACTTCGCCTTCACAGCCGGAAATGTACGCTTTATCTGCCTCAATACCAATGCGATGGAATATGATTATTCGGAACCGGTTCCCGATTTCAATTTTATAGAAAATGAACTGAACAACCTGTCGCCTGAAATAGAAAAAACGGTATTCGCAATGCACGTAAAACCTTTTGAATTTGTATTCAACAACAATGTAGCAAAAATCTTCCAACTATACGTCAACCAGTTCCCCAAAGTCCAGTTCTGTCTTTACGGCCATGAACACAAATTCGCAGTAGATGATCTATTCAACGACGGAGTTCTGTATTTCCAATGCCCCTGCATAGACAAACGCATCTACTTATTATTCACCATTAAAGAAGATGGAACCTACGATTATGAAACAGTTGAATTTTAAAAAGATATTTCTGAACCTATTGTGGCCACTATTGCCTTTTACGGCACAAGCCCAAGAAAATAATACACTTTACTCCATCTTATCCAAAGACAGCATACTTGTCTCCTCTCCTTCCGTTCAAAACCAAGAGGAAGATATTGTAACCCAAATGCCAAACCGGCACCATAAATACGACAAGCGCGTACACCGTTACAGGCGTGCGTGGGAAGCTTTGATCCCCACCCACACCAAATTACAGTACGCCGGTGGAATGGGCCTGTTATCCTGGGGCATAGGCTGGGATTATGGGAAAAGAGGGCAATGGGAAACCGATCTTCTTTTGGGCTTCATCCCCCGCTACTCATCCAAACATTTCAAGATGACCATGACCTTGAAACAGAATTATATCCCGTGGAGTATCTGGCTGGGCAAAGACTTCTCGCTGGAACCGCTGACTACCGGAATCTATTTCAACACCGTATTCAGCGATGATTTCTGGACAAGCGAACCTGAGCGCTATCCCCGTGGATACTACGGATTTTCCACCCGTATCCGCACCCATATCTTTCTGGGACAACGCGTCCGTTTCGATGTGCCCGAAAAGTACCGGAAGTTCTCTAAAAGTATCACCGCATTCTACGAAATCAGCACATGCGATTTATACGTTGTCAGTGCGTTCAACAACAGTTATTTGAAACCCGATGACTATCTGAGACTATCATTTGGATTGAAATTTCAGATATTCTAATCAAATCATGAGGATGTTTCTCTATTTTTTCACTATTTTTGGGCATTTATTATGATAAATTTCAAAAACAACAACATAGAGAAACATGAAACAAGAAGAAGAAAAATCGGTTGGATTGCCCGATAACGCGTTCCGACCTCTGAAACCGGGGGAACAATATCACCCCATCATGTCACCAAACAAAAAATATCCCGAAGTAAACCTATGGTCTGTGCTATGGGGTATCGCCATGGCGGTATTATTCTCGGCGGCCGCAGCTTACCTGGGATTAAAAGTGGGACAGGTTTTTGAAGCCGCCATCCCTATCGCCATCATCGCCGTAGGTGTATCGGGAGCCGCCAAGCGTAAAAACGCGTTAGGTGAGAATGTCATCATCCAATCCATCGGCGCCTGTTCGGGAGTCATAGTGGCAGGAGCTATCTTCACATTGCCCGCCCTTTATATATTGCAGGACAAATACCCCGAAATGACAGTCAACTTCTTTCAGATGTTTGTCAGCTCACTGCTGGGAGGTATTTTGGGAATCCTGTTCCTCATCCCCTTCCGTAAATATTTCGTCAGCGACAAACATGGCGAATATCCCTTCCCCGAAGCCACTGCCAGTACGCAAGTGCTTGTTTCCGGCGAGAAAGGCGGAAGCCAGGCAAAGCCATTGCTTTTTGCAGGACTAATAGGAGGTCTGTACGATTTCATTGTAGCCACATTCGGCTGGTGGAATGAAAACTTCACCACCCGCGTATGCGGCTGGGGTGAGATGGTTGCCGAAAAAGCCAAACTGGTGATGAAAATAAACACCGGTGCAGCAGTATTAGGCTAGGCTATATTGTCGGCTTGAAATACGCGGCTATCATTTGTGCCGGTTCATTGGTGGTATGGCTGGTTATTGTTCCAGGTATGGCCCTGTTGTTCGGCGACCAAGTGCTGAATGCATGGAATCCGGCCTTGACACAAACCATCAGCGAAATGTCACCCGAACTTATATTCAAGGAATATGCCAAAAGTATCGGTATCGGTGGTATCGCCATGGCCGGTGTGATCGGTATCGTGCGCTCATGGGGCATTATAAAGAGTGCTGTGGGACTGGCCGCCAAAGAGATGGGCGGCAAGAAGGTGGAAGCAAACGTCATCCGCACGCAGAAAGACCTTTCCATGAAAATAATCGCCTTCGGTCCATCTTCACCATCCTGCTGATCTTACTGTTCTTCTTTTTTGATGTGATGCATGGAAATGTATTACACAGCATTGTAGCCATCCTGCTCGTAGCCGGCATTGCATTCCTGTTCACCACCGTAGCAGCCAACGCTATCGCCATAGTCGGCACTAACCCTGTATCGGGAATGACACTGATGACACTGATACTTGCCTCAGTAGTAATGGTTGCCGTTGGACTGAAAGGTGCTACCGGCATGGTTGCTGCACTGGTTATGGGTGGTGTGGTTTGTACGGCACTCTCTATGGCAGGCGGATTCATCACAGACTTGAAAATAGGTTACTGGCTGGGCAGTACTCCTGCCAAACAGGAAACATGGAAATTCCTCGGCACACTAGTATCGGCAGCAACTGTGGGCGGCGTCATCATGATCCTGAACAAGACCTACGGCTTCTCCACCGGCGCATTGGCAGCTCCGCAGGCCAACGCGATGGCAGCCGTAATAGACCCGCTGATGAACGGTGTAGGCGCTCCCTGGCTGCTTTACGGAATAGGCGCTGTGCTGGCATTGGTGCTGACCTACTTCAAAGTACCCGCACTGGCCTTTGCGCTGGGTATGTTCATTCCACTGGAATTGAACCTGCCGTTGCTGGTAGGTGGAGCGGTGATTGGTATGTCACTACCCGCAGCAAAGACGA